>ERZ827492.256-NODE-256-length-55247-cov-34.269387_pt1 | contig 55247 bp, 56 predicted proteins | sample MGYA00519704_ERZ827492 | MGnify/ENA primary metagenome ERZ827492 (study PRJEB31778, sample SAMEA3449325) | human gut metagenome | biome: human gut; feature: human-associated habitat; material: faeces | place: United Kingdom | collected 2010/2012 ... | reverse complement strand
GATATTAAAATAATAAATAGTTACTTTTTATTTACAATTATTTTAATTATATTAGTATGCATAGGATATTCAAGTTATGCATTATTTAGTTTTACAAAAACAAGTACTAATATAATTGAAGCAACTGTAGGAGAATTAAAAAAAAGTGGAGCAGATACCCTTATAAAATTAACAGATAATAAAGATAACAGTGGATTATACACAATAACACATGCAAAAGATACAACACTTCAAATAGGAAATGATAAAGATATAACAGAGTATAGATATAGGGGAGCAAGTCCTAAAAACTATGTAACATTTAATAATGAAACATGGAGAATAATCGGAGTGTTCCAAACAGATGATGGAACAGGTAAGATAGAAAATAGAATAAAATTAATAAGAAATGAAAGTATTGGAAGTTACGCATGGAATAGTAATGACGAAAAACCATCTAACGCGTGGGTGAGAAGGTATAACACTGGGAATGATGCAACACTTAATGTTTATTTAAATAATACATATATTAATACATTAACTAATAATTCAAAAAATATGATTAGTGATGTAAAGTATTATTTAGGAGGTCATGGAAGTGGAAATTATAAAAACGCCCAAGAAATGTATTCTTATGAAAGAAAGATATCGGGAGATAATTTTTATACTTCAGGATTTAAAACCAATTGGCTAGGTAAAGTAGCATTAATGTATGCAAGTGATTATGGCTATGCAAGTAGCAATTGTGAAACAAATATTTTTGTTGAAACGGCAAGCGATGGGTTCCCACCTTCAACATCAACAAAAGATATAAGAGTATGTAACGATACAAATTGGTTATATAATATTAAAGTAAACGAATGGCTATTGGATCATAGTCCAAGAAGTGACGATTCAACTTATTCAATATACTTATTTTATATTGTTAGTTATGGTTATATAGATTGTAGATATAGCACTTATGCATGGTCTAAACTTAATGTTAGACCAACTTTATATTTAAAAACAGATGTTAAAATAACTGGTGGAGATGGAACTTCAAGTTCACCATATACACTTGGGTTATAAGGACTTAAAATAAAAAGGAAACGTTATTTTGTTTCCTTTTTTGTTGTTCTTTTTTTAGAAGTGGTTTTCTTTATTTTAGGTTTTTCTATTTCTAATTCTAATTCTTTTTTATTGCTTTTTATAACTGAATCTACTAAATATGTAAAACATAAAGTGTAGAATATAACCATAACTATACCCATGATAAATTGATTTATGAATTTTACAAAACTATCTCCAAGAGATAATACACCAATATTAGATAGCATTATAAATAAGAATGAATCTATTGTTATAGCAATTACACCTGAAATTAAAAATTTAAATCCTTTATATCCTTCAAGATAATAATATATTTTTAAATTTAAAAATTGTGAAGCATAGAAAGCAAGAATTGATGCAAAAATTAATTTAAAATCAATATTAAAGATTTTATCTAATCCGTCATATGCTCCATATATAGGAATACAAGATGTAATTGTAAGCATTATTGCCATGAAGATAAGGGCAAATACAGCATAATTAAACATCATAAATGTTTTTTCTTTGCCATATCTTTCTGCAAATAGTGTTGCAATAAAATAAGTCATTGGATAAAATAAAATACTTGCTGTAACAGCTAATTTACCAACTTTAATTGTTCTACATGCAAGAATAATTGATGTTGTAAAACAAATAATAAATATAATCATTGTTAAAAAATAATAAAAATTCTTTTCCCTTTTCATACTTTTGTCCTCCTAGTATAAATTATAAAGGTAAATTTAAAGAAAAACAAGCATAATAAGAAATTTTATGATAAAATAATAAAAGATGGAAAAGGTGATTTAGATATGAAAAGAGAAAACATAAGAAATTTTTCAATTATTGCACATATAGACCATGGTAAATCTACAATTGCTGATCGTATTTTAGAACTTACAAATGCAGTAGAAAAAAGAGATATGAAAAGTCAACTTTTAGATTCAATGGAACTTGAAAGAGAGCGTGGAATAACAATTAAACTTAATGCTGTTAGTTTAAATTATAATTATAAAGGGGAAGATTATTTACTTAATTTAATTGATACTCCAGGACATGTTGATTTTACTTATGAAGTATCACGTTCTTTAGCAGCATGTGAAGGAGCAATTTTAGTTGTTGATGCAACACAAGGTATTGAAGCTCAAACTTTTGCTAACCTTTATCTTGCTATGGATAATGATTTAACAATAATACCTATTATTAATAAAATTGACTTACCAAATGCAGAAGTTGATAGAGTAAAAAAAGAAATAATAGATACTTTAGGTTTTAATGAAGATGATATTATTTTATGCAGTGCTAAAGAAGGAATAGGTATAAAAGAATTAGTAGAAAAAGTTATTGAGGTTGTACCAAGTCCTAGAAAAAATGAAACAGATAAATTACAAGCATTAATTTTTGACTCTCATTTTGACCCTTATTTAGGAGTTGTTCTTGCAGTAAGAATATTTTCTGGAACTTTAAAAAAAGGTGATACAATTAAAATGTTGAAAACAAATGCTAGTTATGAAGTAGTAAATGTTGGTATTCATACTCCTAAAGAAAAAATGTGTGATATTTTAACCGAAGGGGAAGTAGGATTTATTACTGCTAGTATTAAAAGTATTAGTGATGTAAGAGTAGGAGATACGATAACTTTACAAAAAGATCCATGTGCTGAAGCGTTAAAAGGATATAAAGAAATAAAACCATTTGTTTACTGTGGTATATATCCAATTGATTCTAAAAAGTATGATGATTTAAAGGAAGCTTTAGAAAAATTAAAATTAAGTGATGCTTCTTTAGAATATACTCCTGAAACATCAAAAGCTTTAGGATTTGGGTTTAGATGTGGTTTTTTAGGCCTTCTTCATTTAGATATAATAAAAGAAAGAATAGAAAGAGAATTTAAAATAGATATAATTGCAACATCTCCAAGTGTTATTTATGAAGTTATTTTAAATAATGGTAAAACTGAAATGATTGATAGTCCAAGTAAATTACCAGATAAAACATTAATAAAAGAAATAAAAGAACCATTCATTAAAGCATCTATTTTTACACCAAGTACTTATATTGGTCAAGTAATGGAATTATGTCAAAATAAAAGAGGAATATATAAAGGATTAGATTATATAGATAAAACAAGAGTTAATATTCATTATGAACTTCCACTTGCAGAAATTGTTTATGACTTTTTTAATAAATTAAAAAGTGCCACTAAAGGATATGCTTCTTTTGATTATGAAGTTATTGGATATAAAACAAGTGATTTGGTAAAAGTTGATATTTTACTAAATGGCGAACTTGTTGATGCTTTAAGTATTATTACGCATAAAGATTTTAGTTATAATAGAGGTAAAATTATATGTGAAAATTTAAAAGAAATAATTCCAAGACAGTTATTTGAAGTTCCAATTCAAGCTGCAATCGGCTCAAAAATTATAGCAAGAGAAACAGTTAAACAAATGCGAAAAGATGTTCTTGCTAAATGTTATGGAGGGGATGTTTCAAGAAAAAGAAAACTTCTTGAAAAGCAAAAAGAAGGTAAAAAGAAAATGAAAACAATAGGAAGTGTTGAACTTCCAAGTGATGCTTTCTTAAGTATTTTAAAGGTGGATGATTAATATGGAAGAAAAAATTAAATATGAAGCAGAATATATTTTATATAGTAAAAATAAAACACTTGAAGAAATATCAGATGAATTAAATATATCAAAACGAACTTTACAAAATCATATAAATACATTATTACCTGAAATAGATAAAAAACTATATGAAAAAGTAAGAATAAAAATAGATGAAACATCTAAATTAAGAAATATTAAGGGAGGAGAAACTAGTAAAAAACATTCTTCTTATACCCAAGAAGAAATTGAATATTTATGTAATGAATTTACTAAAGCTTTTAATAATAACAATAAAGAAGAAATAATGTCTTTAAGAGAGTTTGCAGAAAAATATAATATTCCTAAATCTACTTTATATGATATTTTAACAAAATATGTAACAGATAATGATCTATCAATGATAAAATCATTATTTGAATTTAATAAAAGGCATAAATAATGATAAAAAGTTGTTATATACATATACCTTTTTGTAAAAATATTTGTAGTTACTGTGATTTTTGTAAAATGTATTATAATAAAGATTTTATAGATAAATATTTATTATCTTTAGAAAAAGAAATAAACTTATATTATAAAAATGATTTATTAAATACTCTTTACATTGGGGGAGGAACACCATCTTGTTTAGATGAAATATCTTTAAAAAAGTTATTTAAAATAATAAGTATATTTAAACTTAATAAAACTTATGAATTTACTTTTGAATGTAATATTGAAGACATTAATGAAAAATTATTAATATTTTTAAAAGAAAATAAAGTTAATCGTATAAGTATAGGACTTCAATCATTTAATAAAAAATATATAGAGTTTATGAATAGAAAATATTTAAATAAAAAAGAAATTACAGATAAAATAAATTTAGTAAAAAAATATTTTAATAATATAAATATAGATTTAATATATGGTATTAATAATGAAACATTAAAAGAATTACAAGAAGAAGTAGATAGCTTTATAAATTTAGATGTAAATCATATATCATTATATTCATTAATACTTGAAGATAATACAATTCTTAAAACAAAAAAATATAAAGAAATAGATGATGATTTAAATAGGAAAATGTATGATTACATTAGAAAAACATTAAAAAAGAATAATTATATTCATTATGAAATAAGTAATTTTAGTAAAAAAGGTTATATGTCTAAACATAATTTATGTTATTGGAATAATGATAATTATTATGGTTTTGGTCTAGGATCAAGTGGTTTTGTAGATAATATTAGATATACTAATACAAGAAGTCTTAATTCATATATAAATGGTAATTATAGATATATAAAAGAAAAAATAGATAATAAAAGAAATATGGAATATGAAATGATTTTAAATTTAAGAAAAATAAAAGGAATATCTAAAAAAAATTTTTATAAAAAATATAATATAAATATAAAAGATGTATTTGATGTAAGTAAATTAAATGAAAATAAGTATTATTTTTATATTCCTAAAAAATATTTATTTGTTGAAAACTATATTTTATGTGATTTTATTTTAGATTAGAAAGAGGTTTATATGTTTGAAAGATTAGAACTTTTAATAGGTAAAGAAAATTTAAATAAGATAAAAACTAAACATATTTTAGTAATAGGTTTAGGGGGAGTAGGAAGTTATGTTGTAGAAAGTTTAATTAGAAGTGGTATTGAAAATATTACAATTGTAGATTTTGATAAAATAGATATTTCTAATTTAAATAGACAACTTATGACTAATTTAAATAATATAGGAAAATTAAAAACAGATGAAATAGAAAAAAGAATATTAATGATTAATAAAAATGTTAAAATAAAGAAAATATCAAAGTTTATAAATGAGGATAATTATTTAGAATTATTTAAAGAAAATATAGATTATTTAATTGATGCTGAAGATTCTACTAATACTAAAAAATTAATTATAAAAGAATGTTTAAAAAGAAAGATAAAGTTTATTACTTGTTGTGGTACAGGCAATAAATTAGATCCTTCTAAATTAGAAATAATAGATATAAGAAAAACTAGTTATGATCCTTTAGCTAAAAGTCTTAGAACCTGGGTAAACAAAGAAAAGATAAAAGGTAAAATTCTTTGTTGTTGTTCTAAAGAAATGCCTATAAAAGTAAATTCTAAAACAATTGGTTCAACTTCTTTTGTTCCAAGTAGTGCAGGGCTTTTAATAACTAGTTATGTAATTAAAGATATAATAAAATAAGGATTACTTGATATATTTATAGTAATCCTTTTCTAATATAAGTCTTGAATATAAATACTTTTCATATACAAGATTTTTTTTATCATTAAATTTATTATTTAATGCATTATATTTAATATTTTTAGTAATAAAACTTCTGTCATTAAAAATAACAATACCATCATTATTTGATAAAATATCACATCCTGTTAATAATCTTGAATCATAATTAAAGCCAAATAAATTATATAATGTAGGTAAGACATCTATATTTGATGAATAATTATCTATAATAACTGGTTTTTCTAAAGTAGAATTATAAATAACTAAAAAGTTTTTATGAATAAGACTATCATCATATTTTATATCTTTATTTAATTCTTCTAATTCATTTTTACTTAGACCATATGGAAAATGATCTGCTAGTAAAACAATAACGGTATCATCAAGCAAATTATCTTTTTTTAAGTTATTTATTAAATTTTCTAAAGCTTTATCAAGTTCAATATGAGTTGATATAAAACCTAAAACATTAGAACTATAATTTAAATCTTTTACTAAATTTATATTTTTCTTAACAATATCATTATTTGTTGTTTTATAGTTTAAATGGGTACTAACAGTCATATAATATGCTAAAAACTTATCATCATTTTTATAATCATTATAAGTTTCATTAAGCATTTCTAAATCACTTTCAGGCCAAATATTACAGTTTATTTTCTTTTCAAGACCATTTCCACATGCTGTATATTTTTCAAATCCTAAATTAGGATAAGTAATATCTCTATTATAAAAATTATAAGTATTATTATGATAAGCATATGTTTTATAATCATTTGTTTTAAACATTGCAGGAAGAGAATATTTCATATTATTATTACTTGATTTTATCATACTCCATGTTCCTTCAGTAGGAAGAAGTCCTGTAAGATTTGTATACTCGCCATCACTAGTACTAGCATAATAAATAGGAGTATAAAAGTTATTAAAAACAAAACCATTATGTGTAAGCATGTATAAAGTAGGGGTAATATCTTTTTTTATTGCATTAATATTAACAGATTCTCCTGTTATAAAGATAAGATTTTTATCTTTAAAAATACCCGTATATTTATTTTTTAAAGAAGGTTCTTTGTTTTTAAAATATTCATGCATTTTTATAATGTCATAATCTTTTTCATTATTAATTAAATCATCAAAATTAATATTAGTAACATTATAATTGTTATCATTACTTATTTCATTAAAAACATCATTAGTTATTATTTTATCTTCAAAATTTATAAAATATCTATATATATCTAAACTAAATGTTTTAATTATTCCAAATGTTTTAGCAGAGTAAGTTGGATAATAAACATTATTATATAAATTATATTTTGAATAAATATCTTTACTATTTTTATCACTATTTATTATAAATAAGGCGAAGGTAAAACTTATTATAATTGAACCTATATAATATAAAATAGTTTTTAATTTTAATTTTTCAAAATTAATTTTTTTATTAAAGATAATAAATAAAATAAAAGGAAGTAATAAAATAATTATATAAAAAGCATTATTTATAATACAAGCAAATATTGTATTAAAAAATCCCATTACTTGTTTAGCGCCACTTAACATTGAAAGAAATGAAAAGAAAGAATTATAAAATTCATAATGAACTTCTTGACCTATTATAATTATAATAAAAGGTAGAAGTAGAATTATGTTAAGTATTTTATTAATTGTTATATTATTTGTAAGTCTTGATAAAATAGTAATAATACATGAAGAAATAATACTTGATGTTAAACAAAATAATATAAATATTAAACTACATTCATGAAATATAAAGATATTAAAGAATATTTGCATTAATAAAATAATTAAAAAATTATAAATAAATGAATCTTTTTTCATTAATTATTCTCCTTATATTTTTCTATTTTTTCATAAACTTCTTTTAAAGAAGTTTCATATTTAGAAGATGTTTTTGGAATATAATATTTAACTCCTACTAAATTACTAGGTAAGTATTCTTGTTTTACAAGTGATGATTTATAATTATGTGGATATAAATATCCTATGTAAGGGCTTTTTAAATAATCTGGCATTTCTCCAACATCTTTTGTTTTTAAATCGTTTATAGCTTTATCAATAGCAAGATATGCTGTATTTGATTTTGGAGATAAACTCATTTCAATAACAATATTAGAAAGAATTATTTGGCATTCAGGAAGTCCAACTCTTTCACTTAAACTAATACATGCTTCAAGTTTAGGACCTAAACTAGGGTTTGCAAGACCAATATCTTCATAACAAATAACAGAAAGTCTTCTAAAGATACTATCAATATCTTCTGATATTATAAGTCTTGCAAGATAGTGTAAAGAAGCATTAACATCACTTCCACGAATTGATTTTTGTAAGGCACTTAAATTATCATAATGATTAGAAGTATCAGCACCACTTACAAATACTTCTTTTGAATTTATACTTTTAATTGTATCTATAGTTACAATATGATCTTTATTAAAAAAGTATGAAACTTCAAGTAAATTATAAGCATATCTTAAATCATTTTTAGCTAAACTAGCAATATATTTTAAAGTATTATTATCTATTTTTATATCTTTTATATCTTCATATTTACAAGCTTTTTTAAGACCTTTTAAAATATCTTCTTCATTAAGAGGATTAAGTTTAAATATTTGACATCTGCTTCTAATCGCAGGATTAATTTTATGATATGGATTTGCTGTTGTCATACCAATTAAAGTAATTAAACCACTTTCAAGACAAGGAAGAAGTAAATCTTGTTTATCTTTATTAAGTCTATGTATTTCATCCATGATTAAAATTATTCCATCATACATTTTAGCTTCTTCTACAACTATTTCAAAATCTTTCTTATTGCTGTTAACAGCATTTAAAAAACGATATTTAAAACCTAAATCATTTACAATGGCATTTGCTATACTTGTTTTACCAATACCAGGTTCTCCATATAATATCATTGAGAATATTTTTTTGTTTTTAACCATATTTGAAATAATTTTATCTTTACCAATTAAATGTTCTTGTCCGATAACATCTTTTAAAGATTTTGGAGCTAGTTTAAGTGCAAGTGGTTTTTCCATATTAATCAATTCCTTTCAATATTTATTTTACTATAAATTTGAATTGTTGAAAAGTGTAAAGAAAATTATTGACATGGGGGGGGTGTATTATATAATAACCTTATAAAGTTAATAGTTGATAAAATAAGGTTGTGATATAGTGAAAAAAATAATAAGCTTTTTAAAAACGGATGTTAAAATAATAAATAGTTACTTTTTATTTACAATAGTTTTAATTATATTAGTATGTGTAGGATATACAAGTTATGCATTATTTAGTTTTACAAAAACAAGTACTAATGTAATTGAAGGAACTGTAGGAGAATTAAAAAAAAGCGGAGCAGATACCCTTATAAAACTAACTAATAATAAAGATAACAGTGGATTATACACAATAACACATGCTGCTGATAATACACTTCAAATAGGAGCAACAAAAAGTATAATAGAATATAGATATAGGGGAGCAAGTCCCAAAAACTATGTAACATTTAATAATGAAGTATGGAGAATACTTGGAGTATTTCCAACTGATGATGGAACAGGAAATATTGAAAATAGAATAAAGTTAATAAGAAATGAAAGTATAGGGAAGAAATATATGAATTCTAATTATTCAAATAACTGGGTAGGTTCGACATTAAATATATATCTAAACGGAACATATCTAACTAATTTAACAAGTACATCACAAAATATGATATCTAATGCAAAATATTATCTTGGAGGACATAGCAGTTATTCAGTAACTTTTGTTGATATGTATCAATATGAAAGAAAAACACAAAATACAACAAGCAATGAATTTTACTATGGAACAAATCCAAATAGTTGGGTTGGTAATATTGCTGTTATGTATGTAAGTGATTATGGATATGCAAGTGATAATTGTGAAACTAAAGCATTATATGATTCAAGTGGTCTAAATCGAGACATACGAGAATGTAATACAACAAATTGGTTATATAAAAGAACATACGAATGGTTATTAGCACATTATGCTAAAACCAGTTTCAGCGCTTCCTATGTAACTTCGGATGGTAATGTTGACGGCTACGATGTTAGTGACATCCAAAATGCTGTCAGGCCAGTCCTATATCTAAAATCCGCAGTAAAAATAACTGGTGGAGATGGAACAAGTACTAATCCATATACACTTGGAATTTAGTAATAGGTTTTTCCAAAATTAAATAAAATATCAAATTATTTAATTTTTTTATGTTTAAATTTAGGTCATTTTGATTTTGATCCGTATAATTATATATGGAGGATAATTAAATGATAGAACAATTAGAACAAAAAGCAGTAATTAAAAGTAATAAAAAAGAAAATAAGAAAAACTTAAATTTAAGTAAAAGAATTGATAATGTATTAAAAAATATTAACGAAAGAAACCCGGTAAGATTAAGAGATTATACACCACAAGTATTAGTTGAAAATGGTGTTAAAGATCTTCCAATGTATGAAAACCCATCTCATATAAGAAAAAATATTTTAACAGAACAAGAAGCTAGAAAATTAGGATTATCTGTAAGAAAAAACGATCACTACCATGGATTAGGCAAGAAGTTATATGTAAAAGTTATTAGTAGTTTAGATAATCCAAGAGTTATTTTTAAAAATAAAACTAATAAAGATTATTTGATTTTGACAACATTAAAAGATAAAAACAACAATAATATAATAGTTCCAATAGAACTTGAAACAGTTACAGATATAAATAAATTACGGATATACACAAATCGTATAAAATCTGTTTATGGCAAAACAAATTTAAATAATTATATTAAAAAAAATATCAATCAAAATGAATTTGTTAAAATATATGAACAAAAAAAGAACAAGGTATGGGTCTAATTCCCATAGCGAGTTCTTTTCATAACAATATTTTATCACAAAAATATCTTGTTTGTAAATACAATTGTTAAAAAATATTAATAAAATTATTGACATGGGGGGGGTGTATTATATAATAACCTTATAAAGTTAATAGTTGATAAAATAAGGCTGTGATATAGTGAAAAAAATAATAAAATTTTTAAAAACAGATATTAAAATAATAAATAGTTACTTTTTATTTACAATAATTTTAATTATATTAGTATGTGTAGGATACTCAAGTTATGCATTATTTAGTTTTACAAAAACAAGTAATAATGTAATTGAAGGAACAGTTGGAGAATTAAAAAAAAGCGGAGTAGATACCCTTATAAAATTAACAGATAATACAAATGATAGTGGATTATACACAATAACACATGCTGCTGATAGCACACTTCAAATAGGAACGAATGAAAGTATAACAGAATATAGATATCGTGGAGCAAGTCCAAAAAACTATGTAACATTTAATAACGAAACATGGAGAATACTTGGGGTTTTCCCAACTGATGATGGAACAGGAAATATTGAAAATAGAATAAAGATAGTAAGAAATGAAAGTATAGGAAACAAGGCTTGGAATAGTAATAATACAAATAATTGGACGGAAGCAACATTAAATACAGAATTAAATGGAACATATTTAAATGGATTAGCAGGTGAAGCACAAAGCATGATAGGATATGCTAAGTATTATTTAGGAGGAGCAACTAGATCTAATATAACAAAAGATGTAATGTATTCAAATGAAAGGCAAATAAGTGGAAATATGTATTATGTTGGCACAAATCCAACTAATTGGGTTGGAAAAGTAGCAGTTATGTATGCAAGTGATTATGGATATGCAGTTCCAGATATTTGTACTCAAAATTTAAATACTTATAAAGATGATACAACAAATTGCGTAAACACAAATTGGTTATATAATATAAAGGTTACTGAATGGGTTTTAAATCAAGTTAGTAAAAATGCTTACGTATTTAATATTTACGGAGGTAATTATATTAATAGTGGTGGGCGTCATGTAAGTTCCTCTTATGCAGTAAGACCAACTTTATATCTAAAATCAAATGTTAAAATAACTGGAGGTTCAGGAACAAGTACTAATCCATATAAATTATCAATAGAAATAAAAACAAAAAAAGTGCCATTAACTGATGGTGCATTAACATTAAGTAATTTAACAAATAATAAAGATAACAGTGGCTTATATTCAATATTAAGATATAAAGATGAAACTTTGCAAATAGGAAACGATGATAATTTATTAGAATATAGATATCGTGGAGCAAATCCAAAAAATTATGTTAATTTTAATAACGAAACATGGAGAATACTTGGAATATTCCCAACAGATGATGGTAATGGTAATATAGAAAATAGGATTAAGTTAATAAGAAATGAAAGTATAGGAAGCTATCCTTGGGATTCGAATGGATATAATAATTGGACAAAAGCAACGCTTAATACATTTTTAAATGAAACATATTATAATGGTCTATCAGCAAATGAAAAAGAATTAATAGGCAATTCTAAATATTATCTTGGAGGATATAATAATGCTATTACGCCAACTCCAGTAAGTATGTATAGTAATGAAAGAAAAATAAGTGGTAGTGCACATTATTATAATAATAATCCTACTAATTGGATTGGAAAAATATCTTTAATGTACGCAAGTGATTATGGATATGCAACAGAAAATTGTGAATTAAAGTTGTTATATAATGCAAACAGTTCATCGAATGATATAAGAACCTGTAATAATACCAATTGGCTATACAATTTAAAAATAGAAGAAAAATTATTGCCACAATATACAAATGCGAGTGAGTCTAGTGTATTTTTTTTAATGTCAAATGGTCAAATTCATGGAATAGGAAGTTCAACTTATGGTATGGCCATAAGACCAGTCTTATATTTAAATAATAATGTTAAAATCAAAAATGGCGATGGAACAGAAAGTAATCCATATGTCTTTGATTTAGAATTATGAAAATACATCATAATTCTTTTTTTAATATAGACTTTATTTTTAATTTTTGATAGAATATATTTAGAAGAAAAATAATAGAAAGTTGGTAATTTTATGGCAAAAAGAAAAAAAAGAAATGTGAAAGAAAAAGATAATCATTTTTTAATACAATTATGGGGTGTTTTACTAATTCTTATTAGTATTTTAGGAATAGGAAAATATGGACCAGCTGGTAGGATAATATCATCGTTTGCTCTTTTTTTAGTGGGAAATTTATATCTTCTTTTACTTGTTGCTATTTTATTCTTAGGAATGTATATGGTTGTTAAAGAAGAAAAATTTAATTTTTTCAGTGCTAAAATGATGGGAATATATTTAATGATTATTAGCGCTTTAGTATTTTTACATATAAGTTATTGTTTAGAAAATATTGATACATCAAAGATTATAAGTGAAACATATGAAAACTTACTTGTAGGTATTGATAAAATAATGGGAAATGAAATTAAAACAGGAGTATTTAATCCTGCTTTAGAAAATACAGGTGGTGGAATAATTGGTTCTTTATTTGCTACAGCTTTTTATAAATTATTTGAAAAAGATGGTGCTAATATTGTATGCTGGGTCTTTTTAATAACAGGATTTATGGTGTTTACAGGTATGTCTATTTTTGATATTGTAAGAAATACTAAAGATAAGGTAAAGGAAATACTACCTAAAAAAGATAAAGCAAGTACTAAAGATAAGAAACATGAAAATAAATTTGATGAAACTAAATTAAAAATTAATACAAATGATGAAGAAGAAGAAATACCTAAAAAGGTTGTTAAAAATATAAGTGAAATAACTAATATTAATGCAGAAAAGAAAATAGAACCTGAAGTTAAAGAGGAAAAAGAAGAAGTTGTTGTTAACAAAAATTATACTTTACCTTCCTTTGATTTATTAGATTCACCACAAAAAAATAAAAAAGCTATTGATAAAGTAGCAATTGCTAATAATTCTAAAAAACTTGTTGAAACATTAAGAGATTTTGGAATAATTGGAGAAGTCGTAGCGGTAAATGTTGGACCTTCTGTTATTCAGTATGAACTTGAGTTGTCACAAGGAACTAAACTTTCTAAACTTCTTGGAATAAACCGTGAAATAGCTTTAGCGCTTGCTAAGAAGGATGTTCGTATTCAAGCTCCAATTCCTGGCAAGAATACTGTTGGAATTGAAATGCCAAATGATAATGCCCAAACAGTTACACTTCGTGAAACACTTGAAGGTTTAAAAAGAGAAAATAAACTTAAGACAAAATTAACTGCAGGACTTGGTAAGGACATTATGGGTAATGTTCAAGCATGTTATATAAATAAAACCCCACATTTACTTGTTGCAGGGGCTACCGGTAGTGGTAAATCAGTATGTATTAACTGTATAATTTTATCTATTTTAATGTTTACTAAGCCAGATGAAGTAAAACTTATTTTGGTAGATCCTAAAAAAGTAGAACTTGGTGTTTATAATGGAATACCACATCTTGTAACACCAGTTGTTACTGATCCTAAAAAAGCTAGTCAAGCATTGCAAAAGGCAGTTAGTGAAATGGATAGAAGATATGATTTATTTGAAGAAAGTAAAACAAGAAATATTGAAGGTTATAATGAATATGTATTAAAATATAATAAAAATAAAAGTGAAGATGAAAAGCTTAAACCACTTCCTTATTGGGTTGTAATAGTAGATGAGTTAGCTGATCTTATGTTAGTTGCAGGAAAAGAAGTTGAACAATCTATTATGCGTATTACACAAATGGCTCGTGCGGCAGGAATCCATTTAATTATTGCAACACAAAGACCATCAACAGATGTCATAACAGGTTTAATTAAAGCAAACATTCCGTCAAGACTATCATTTGCAGTTTCATCAAGTATTGATTCAAGAACAATTCTTGACATGACTGGAGCAGAAAAACTTTTAGGAAAAGGGGATATGTTATATCTTCCAATGGGAGATATTGTACCTCAAAGAATCCAAGGAGCATTTGTTAGCGATAGTGAAATTGAAAAAGTTGTAAATTATTGTATCAGTCAACAAAAAGCTCAATATGACCAAACATTCTTTAGTTCCTTTGAAGAAAAAGATGAAGAATTAAAATCATCCTTAGTTAGTGGTGATGTTGAAGAGTATGATGATCCGTTATACAATGAAATAGTAGAATTTGTAATAACTTCAGGTAAAGCAAGTGCATCACTTTTACAAAGAAAGTTTAGACTTGGTTATAATAGGGCTGCAAGATGCATTGATTTACTTGAAGAAAGAGGAATAATTGGACCACAAAATGGTTCTAAACCAAGAGAAGTATTAGTAAAACTTGAAGATAATAATAATAATGAGTAGGAGGATTATTTATGAGTTTACATATAAAAACAGAATATGATGATGATATAGCAAAATTAGTAATTATGCCAGGTGACCCTGTTCGTGTTAAATTTATCGCAGAAAACTATTTAGATGATTATAAATTAGTAAATAATGTTAGATTAAATTTAGCTTACACAGGATACTTTAAAGGAGTTAAAGTAACGGTTATGTCTTCAGGTATGGGTTGTCCAAGTATGGCAATTTATGCTAAAGAATTATTTGACTATTATAATGTTGAAAAAATTATAAGGGTAGGTTCATGTGGAAGTTATTATGATGAGATAGATGTTAAAAGCGTAATTTTAGCAGAAAAAGCATATACTTTATCAAACTTTAGTTACCAGTATGATGGAAAAGAAATTGATTTAATAAGTGCTTCATCATTTCTAAATCAAAAAATAATAGAAAATGCATACAAAGCAAATATTGAACTAAGAATAGGTAATATTGAAACAACAGATGTTTTTTATAAAACAATTAATAATCCTGAAGTTAAAAAAAATTACTGTTTAGGTGTAGAAATGGAAACATTTGCTCTTTTCTATGTTGCAAGTTTATACAAAAAACAAGCAAGCAGTATTTTAACTGTATCAGATAATTTAGTTAATAATAAAAAATTAACTACTGAAGAAAGGGAAACAACATTTAACGAGGCAATATGTCTTGCCCTTAATTCTATAATAGAATAATAAAAGCAGTACATACTATTTAACAAGAGGAGAAAAGATTTATGGAATATAAACAAATAGATAAAAGATCTTACAAACTTCATTTAATAAAAACAGATAAATTTAAAACCATTACAGTTAGATGTATTTTTAAAGAAAAAATAAATAAAGAGGAAATAACGATTCGTAATTTCCTTTTTGAACTTTTATTAAGTTCTTGTAAAAAGTATCCATCTAAAAGAAATTTTAGTATAGCAAAACAAGAATTATACGATTTAAATCTTTATGGAAATAATACAAGAATAGGTAATACTTTTAGTACGGAAATATCAATTTCAATGTTAGAAAATAAATATATTAATGATGATATTACTATGAAAGGACTTGAATTTTTAAAAGAGGTGATTTTTAATCCTAACCTTGAAGATAATAAAGACTTTAGAAATAATTTTAATATAACTAAAAATTATTTATTATCTTATATAAAACAAGGATATGATTATCCTAAAAGTTATTCTTACATAAGGCTTAAAAATCTTATGGGAGAAGATTATTCTTTTTCCTATAATATGGATGGTAATATCAAAGATTTAGAAGAAATAACTTTAACAAGCTTACAAAAGTATTATGATAAATTTATTAAAAATAGTTTAATAGATATATATGTAATAGGTAATATAAACTTTTATGAAATGGAAAATGCTATTTCTAAAACATTTAATTTTAAAAAAATTAAAAAAGATGAATTATCATTTAAAATAAATTATATTCCAAAGAGTAAAAAACTTATAAAATATGAAGAAAGTAAGAATTTTAATCAAACAAGACTTTTAATAAGTTGTTATTTAAAAAAATTAACGGAAAAAGAAAGAAAATATGTTATGTTTTTATATAACATAATTTTAGGAGCAAGTCCTGATTCTTTTTTGTTTAAAAATGTAAGAGAAAGAAAGTCTTTAACTTATGATATTTTATCTAATTATAGAAAAAGTGATAACTTTTTAGTTATATCAAGTGGGATTGATTATGTAAAATGTAATGAAGTAATAAAAGGAATAAAAGAAGAAATGAATAATATAAGAAAAGGTAAGTTTAGTATAGAAAAACTAAATAATGCTAAAAGTCTTATGATTAGTTCATTAAAAGAATTTGATGAATACCCATCTTCTATTATTGATTATTATTTCAGTATGGAATATTTGGATTGTGATAATATAGATACGGCAATTAAAGAAGTTTTAAGTGTTACAAAAAAAGATATAATAAAGGTTAGTAAAAAAATAAATATGGATATTATATATGTACTTAAGGAGACAAAAGATGAAAGAGATTAATATTAATAATTTTGAAGAAAAACTATATTTTGATAAACTTGACAATGGTCTTTTAGTATATCTTGTGCCACTTAAAAATAAGAAAAATTTTTATGTATCATTTGGTACTAAATATGGAAATTATAATTCTAAATTTAAAGTAAATAATAAAATATATGAAATGCCAAGTGGAATAGCACATTTTTTGGAACATAAGTTATTTGAAAAAGAAAAAGAAAATCCATTTGATTTTTATGCTAAAAGTGGAACTGATGTAAATGCAGGAACATCTATTTTTTATACAAATTATTATTTTACTGGAAATAATAATTATAATGAAAATTTAAAATATCTACTTAAGTTTGTTACTAATCTTGAAATAACAGAAAAAGATGTTGAAAAAGAAAAAGGAATTATTTTAGAAGAAGCAAGAATGGTTAGTGATAATCCTAATAGATTACTTTATGATAAAACAAGAGAAAATGCTTTTTTTAAAGATCCATATAAATATAAAGTAATTGGGGAAAAGAAAGAAATAAAAAGTATAACTAAAAAAGATTTAGAAATATGTTTTAATGCTTTTTATAGACCTGATAATATGTTCATTATAGCGGTAGGTAATATCAATAAAGATGAAACAATAAAAATAATAAAAGAAGAGTTAAAAGATTTTAAAAATGATAATAAAAAAATAGAAAAATTATATTATGAAGAAGATGATGAGGTATTTATTCCTTATGAAGAAATAAAACTAAAAACAGAAACAACAAGGTTAAGTTTAAATTATAAAGTAAATAAAAATATTTTAGGCATGGATGAGTATAAAAGAGAAATATATTTAGGAATGATGCTAACATTAGTTTTAGGATCAACTTCTTTAGCAAAAGAAAAATTACAAGAAAAAAATTTATGTACAGAAATAAGTACTAATTTGTTAAGTAGTCATAGTCATTATTTACTTGGTGTTACTGCTGTTACAGAAAATCAAGATAAATTAATAAATGAATTAAGAAAAATCTTTAAAAATATAAAAATTTCTAAGAAAGATTTTGAAAGAATAAAAAAAGTATGGGTTGCTAATGAAATTAAATCTATTGATAATATAAGTGCCACTAGTAGTGATATACTAACAGATATAATTGATTTAGGAGAGTATAAAAATAATAAAATAAAAGATATTCAAGATCTTTCATATGAAGAACTTACTAATTTAATTAAAAAAATTGATTTTGAAAACTTAGAAAAAACTAATAAACTTGAAATTGTTGTAATATCTAAAAAAAATTAGTAATAAATGTTACTTTACTAAACTATACTATATTAGACAAAAAAATATTGCAAAATTTTGTAATATTTGTTAAGATTAAAATGTAAAGATAAGAAGGGAACGATTACATATGGATATAAAAATGTTTTTTGAATTTCCAGGTGTATTAATCACAATAGGTGTGTTTTTGCTTGTTGTTTCTATTGTAATAGGAATAATTGCATATAAAAATCCTGTTGATGATATTGAAGAAATTGAAGATATTAAAAGTAAATTAAAAGGTAAAGATGAACATCATGAGGAAAAAGGATATACAAGTGAAGAAAATTTCTTGGATAAAGAAGTTGTTGAAGATAATAAGATAGATGATGAAACAAAACTTGAGCCAACTGTTGAAGTTGAAGAAAATGATATTCCTTTAGAAGAAAATAAGGAAGATATAGAGCAAGTAAGTGAAGAAGATTTAGGTAAAACAGAAGTTTTAGATACAAGTTTGTTTGTAGAAAATAAAGAAGAACCATTACAAGAAAACTTGGAAAAAACAGAAAATTTAGATGATGTAAAGGATGAAATAATGTCATTATTAAGTGATATAGATAATAAAGAAGTAGAAGAAACAAAAAAAGAAGAACTACCAAAAACAATTTATGGTGGAGCAAATCCTAGTGCAAATATAAAGCTTGATAATGAATTTAAGGAAAAACTTCCTTATGAAGAAAAAACAATTGATTTAGAAAAAACAGAAGATTTAATTAACACGTTAAATAAGGAAACAGTAAAAAATGAAGAAGAAGATATAGAGGTTTTATAACTTCTTTTTTTGTTATAAAAGTAGTTTTAATAACATATATTTAAGTGTATAAAGAAAGGATGATAAAAATATGGATACACTTAAAGTGTCAAGTAAATCTAACCCAAATTCAGTTGCAGGAGCATTAACTAATGTTTTTAGAGATAAAGGAAAAGTAGAAATACAAGCAATTGGAGCAGGAGCACTTAATCAAGCAATTAAAGGAGTAGCAATAGCAAGAGGATTTGTTGCCCCAAGTGGTAAAAATTTAGTATGTATTCCTGCTTTTACTGATATAAGTATAGATGGGGAAGAACGAACAGCGATAAAATTAATTGTAGAAGCAAAGTAAAGATTGCTTCTTTTTACATGCTAATTTTACATGTTAATTTTAAAAAGCCTTGCCTTTATTTGGATTTATAGGTATAATTAAATCAATACATAAAGAAAGGAAGATTTATTTATGATTGATGCAATCAATAATGCAAATGATTTTTTAAATAACATTTTATTTGGTGTTCCAATGATTATCTTTATTCTTGGTACAGGATTATATCTTACAATTAGATTAGGATTTATTCAAATAACTAAGATAAAAGATATATGGAATAACACAATAAAAAAGATGTTTAAAAAATCTAAAGGGAAAGGACTTATAAGTTCAGGAGAAGCTGCACTTATTTCTTTAGGAGAAATTGTAGGCTCTGGTAATATTGCAGGAGTAGCTACTGCTATAGCAGCTGGAGGACCTGGGGCAATATTCTGGATGTGGGTTGCGGCATTCTTTGGAATGGCTACTAAATTTGCTGAAATTACACTTGGTATTGTTTATAGAAAAGTGTTTACTAAAGATGGCAATGTTAAAGGTGGTCCAATGTACTATTTAAGAGATGGAGTTAGAAGTAAATTTTTAGCTGGTTTCTACGCAGTAATGTCTATATTATCATATATAGTAATCGTAGCAATGGTTGATACAAATACAATTGTTTCAACAGTAACAACTAAATTTAACATTCCAGATTATGTACTTGGTATTGCTTTAGTAATAATTGTTGGAGTTATAATATTTGGTGGTATTAAACGTCTTGGTAAGTTTAGTAAAAACTTTGTTCCTATTATGGGAATATTCTATATAATTTCAGGATTAGTTGTAATATTTAGTAATCTTGAATTAGTAGGACCTGCATTTTCTACAATTATAAAAGCAGCATTTACGCCTCAAGCAGCAGCTGGAGGATTTGCGGGAGCAAGTATCGCACAAATAATTAGATATGGATTTGCCCGTGGTATTTATTCTAATGAAGCAGGACTTGGAACTGCAGCTTTTGCTCATAGTGCGGCAGAAACAGATCATCCAACAAGACAAGCTTTATGGGGACCAACAGAAATATTTATAGATACAATTATCGTAAATACAATTACAGGTCTAGTAGTAGTTATGTCTGGACTTTGGACTAGTGGAGCAGATGGCTCACCTCTTGTAATGGCAGCATTTGATAAAGTTTTACCGGGTGGTGTAGGAAGTATAATGATATTTATCGCTTCAATTTGTTTCTCATTTACATGTTTAACATCTGCAAGTTATGTTTGTCAAGAATCTGCAGAATACTTATTTGGAACAAAAAGTCAAAAAGTTATTAATGCTTTATGGTTAGTATTTATCTTTATTGGTTCTGTTACTTCTTTAGAATTTGTTTGGAATTTAGCAGATACTGTTAATGGTCTTTTATTGATACCAAATTTACTTGGACTTTTAATTTTAAGCAATGTTGTTGTTAAGAAAAAGAAAGAATTCTTTAAAGAAACAAGAAAAAGAAAAATTTCTGATTTATCTACTGAAGCATTGTTAATTGATTTATTAACAAAAAATGATATTTCAATGGAAGAAGCTATAGATAAATTAAATAAAGATTTAGACATTGATAAAGAAGAAATAAAAAATGCCAGTGTAAATGTTAAAAAAATAATAGGGTAACCTGTTATTTTTTAATGTTTACTTTCTTTTTGTAAAATAATTAACCTTTTTTTCTTACGTTATGTAAAATTTCTTGTTAAATTATGATAACTTTGTTATACTATTAATGAATAAATATGAGAGAAGGAAAATTTTATGAAAGTTAATGTTGGAGTAATTTTTGGGGGAAAAAGTGTAGAACATGAAATAAGTATAATTTCTGCAGTTGAAGCAATGGGTTATATGGATACTAATAAATATAATGTTATTCCTATATATATAGATAAAGAAGGAACATGGTATACAGGAGATCATTTTAAAGATATTCTTAATTATCGTGATATGGATGTTGTTAAAAGGTATGCTAAAAAGGTATGTTTAATAAGAAGAGGAAAAAGTTGTATTTTACAATCTCTTGGTTTTACAAGAAGAACGCTTAATGTAATAGATATTGTTTTTCCAATAGGCCATGGACTTTATATGGAAGATGGTAGTTTACAAGGGTATTTAGATATGCTTGGAGTTCCTTATGTAGGAAGTGGTGTAGTTGCTAGTGCGATAGGACAAGACAAAGTTTTTATGAAACAAATACTCAAATCTAATGATATTCCTACGACTAATTATGTTTGGTTTACATCAAAAGAATTTATTTCTTCAAAGAAAAAAGTTTTAGAAAAAATAAACACTTTAAATTATCCAATGTATGTAAAACCTGCTTCATTAGGTTCAAGTATTGGAATAACAAGAGCAACAACAGAACATGAATTAATCTCTGGTATAAAAGAAGCAATTAGATTTGATAATAAAATAATAATCGAAGAAGAAATAAAACATGTAAAAGAAGTAAATATAAGTGTTTTAGGAACATATGAAGATGTTGAAACTTCTGAAATTGAAGAAATTAATGTAACTGATGAATTTTTTACTTTTAAAGAAAAATATGTAGAAAATTATTCTAAAACAATTAAAAAAGGAAGAAAAGCTAATCCTTTATTATCTAAAGAAATGATGGAAGATTTAAAAATGTATGCAATAAATACATTTAAAGCTATAAATGCAAGAGGAGTCGCTAGAATAGATTTTTTAATTGATGATAAATCAAAAAAAATATATGTTAGTGAAATTAATACAATGCCAGGAAGTTTATCACTTTATTTATGGCTTCCTAAAAAGAAAAGTCAAACAGAGTTAATAAATGATCTTATAAAAATAGCAATTGAAGAATATAAAAGTAAAAATAATTTAATCTTAGCATTTGAAAATAATTTATTAGATAAGTTTGATATATTAAATGGTAAGAAAACAAACAAAAGCAGATAACTATCTGCTTTTATTAATGTTTTTTTCTAATTTTTCATAATCATATTTTAATTTATAAAGAGCATTATTTAGTATTTTACTAATTCTTTGTTTTGTAAGATTGTATTTTTCTCCAATTTCTTTTAATGTTAAATTTTCTTTAAAATATAATTTAATAATATCTAATTCTTTTTCATTTAATAAAGATAATTTACTTTTAACTATTTCATATTCTAATTTTTTAATAACTTGTTCACAAGGGTCTATCGCATCTTCATAAGTTATGTAATCTATATAATCTTCTTCTATATCATCACTTATTCTTATATTTAAAGATAATATATTTAAAAGAAAAAGTTTATAATTTTTAACGGTACTAATACTAATATTTAATATATTAGCAAGTTCTTGGTCGTTTAAATTAGGGTTGGTATTAATAATACTTTTTAATTTATTTATTCTTTGCATTGTATGAATATTTATATTAAATCCTTTACTATTTTCTAAAACATATTTAGTAAGTTGCTGTTTAATAATTATTCCAGCATAACTTGAAAATTTAACATCTTTTTCTGGATTAAAAGATTTAACAGCATTTATTAAGGCTAAATTTCCTTCATTTATTAAATCAAATATATTAATAACAGAAGTTGTACTTCCAATAAAAGTTTTTGCAATAGTAACAGATAGCCCTAAATTGTGATTAATTAGTTTTTTAAAAGCATTTTTATCTCCTTTTTGATATTTATTAAAAAGGTTTATTTGTTCTTCTTTTTTTAATACTTCAAATTGTTTTATATAATTTAAATAATCTTGTAACTCTTTATTATTTATATATTCGTAATTCCATTTTGTTATTTCTTTCATATAAATATTCCTTCTTACTTTTATATTATTATAAAATCTCTTTCTTAAAAAGTTCTTATATTATAACATGTAAGAATAAAAAAAGAAAGTTTTTTATTAAAACTTTCGATATAATCCAACAACTTTACCTAATATTGTAACATTTTTTAAAATAATTGGTTCCATTGTGTCATTTTCAGGTTGTAGTCTAAAATGATCTTTTTCTTTATAAAATGTTTTTACAGTTACTTCATTGTTGTCATTCATTGCCACTACAATATCACCATTTTTGGCATCATTTTTTCTTTCTACAATTATTATATCGTTATCATAGATACCTACATTAATCATACTTTCGCCACTTACCCTTAAAGTAAAGATATCTTTTTTATTAGCAACAAGATTAACTGGTAAATCAAAATATTCATCTGGCATTTCAATCGCATCAATTGGATTACCTGCAGTTACTTTTCCAAGTAGGGGAACAGATACAACAGTTTCATCCTTTTTTGCATATTCATTAGGCACTAAAAGTTCAATAGTTCTGTTTTTTTCAGGATCTTTAGTAATAAAACCTTTTTGAACTAAAGTATTTAAATGTGTTTGTACTGTAGCAGTACTATTTAAATTTGTTGCTTTACATAATTCTCTAACAGTAGGGGGGTAACCTTTTTTAGCCATGTATTTTTTAAGTTCTTTTAATACGTTTTCTTGTTTATTAGTTAATTTTTCCATATCTTTTTCCTCCTTATGTATTTAGTTTAACATATCATGTGTAAAATGTCAAACAAATGTTTCAAAAAGTTATTGACACGAACATATATTTGTAATAAACTTAAATCAAGAAAGGAGAAAATGGTTATGGAAAGTATTACACCAAAAAAATTAATTATTATATTCTATCTAATGGTAATAATTTTTACTTGTATATTTGCTCTTAGAATAGAAAATCTTGAAAGTAAGGAGGACACTATAAATAAAATAGTAAATTTACAATAATATATTTACATAAAAGAATATTTATAGTAAAATAATATCGTAACTTATTTATATTTAAATGATGGAGCTTGGAAACTCTATATTATTAATTTAATAATAAATCATTTATTAAAAGAGATTCTTGGAAAAGAATAAGTAAAGTGGAACCGCGGAATTTAATTTCGTCTTTACATATCTTTTTCAAGTTTTTATTTTATGGGGGATAACATGAAGAAAACAGATTTTGTAAAATATTTTTGTAATTATGAAATATCAAAAGTAGACATATATTATTTATATGATTTAGATACATATTCATATGAATTAAGTACTAGCAATATTAAAAAAAATCCTTTTAAATTTACAGATATTTATATTAAAGATGATGAGATATTTATAAACTTTTTAATAAATTATTGTAAAACTAATAATATACCTTATTCATTTATAGCTACTATTAGTACACAAAATAAGGAAAAAAAGAATTTTAAACATAGCTTAACAAAAGAAGAAATAAAAGAAAAAAATATTCAGTTTATCGTGGTAAAACAAGATGATAAAGATAATATTTCTTTTTATAAAGAACCATTAAATGAGGATGAAAAAATTAATGAAATACAAAATAAATTAAAGATAAATATAAATAGTGAAAAACAATTAAATAAAACAATTGAATTATTAAATGAATTTCTTGATAAATATTATGTTTATCAAATGATTAAAACATATAATAATGATGATTTTAATGTTATAATAACTTTACAAAATAATATAACTATTATAATAAAAGGAACATATTTAATTAATAATTTAATTGAATATTTAAACATAAAATATGAACATAAAAAAGAGAGGGTTATTAAATATGAGTAGTAAAATATTAGAACAAATAAGAAATGTTGATTTTAAAGAAATAGATTTATCTATTATAAATAATGAATTAGTTATAAAAATACTTCAAAAAGAGAATTTAAATAAAAGATTTCCTACAATTAGCATCTATTCTAAAAATTTAGAAGAAATGTCTAATCAAGAGTTATTTTCTTTTATAACAGAATTATATTTTCAAACAGGAGATGTGTATCATTATAGTAAAGTAAAAGATTATATAATAGGGAAAGAATTATTATTAAGTGATAAATATATGTTAGTTAATACAAATGCAAGAAAATTATTTATTGATGCTAATAGTAATCTTATAAATGAAGAATTTTTAAAAAATTTAAGTTATTCGCTTTTTAATGGAATTACAAATAAAATAGAGGAAGGTTTAAATAAAGAAGGCAAAGTTAATTTTAATGTTTTATTAAGTAATAAAACTTCAATTAATACATATGAAAATAGACTTGGTGTTACATATTTTCTACTTTTAGAAGATAATAAATTAGGAAAAGCAATATATGATTATTTACTTAAATGTGTTTTTGATAAAGATTTAATTAATTCTAAAATAAAGTTTGATAATAGTAAAAATTGTTGCAATATAAGTATTGAAGATTTATCAATTTTTATTAATAGCAAAAAATTAGTAGATGAGTTAAATAATCTAGGTTTATTAGAAGAAGTATATAAAAAAGAAGAAAATATGAAAAGACAATTAAAATGGGAGGAATAATATTATGAATATGGAAAAAATGGTAAATTATTGTAAAAATTATGGTTTTATATTTCAAGGAAGTGAAATATACGGAGGACTTTCTAATACTTTTGACTATGGTCCTTTAGGAGTAGAACTTAAAAATAATTTAAAAAATGCTTGGCTTAAAAGATTTATTCAAGAAGATATAAATTGTGTTAAGCTTGACAGTGCTATTTTAATGAATCCTAAAGTATGGGAAGCAAGCGGACATTTAAAGACTTTTAGTGATCCATTAATTGATTGTAAAGAATGTAATTCAAGATATCGTGCAGATAAGTTACTTGAAGATAATAATGTTAGTGATGTAGAGAAAATGACTAGTGATGATATGATTAATTATATAAAAGATAATCATATTAAATGTCCTAAATGTGGTAAATGTAATTTTACTGATATAAGACAATTTAATTTAATGTTTAAAACATTCCAAGGAGTAACTGAAGATTTAAAAGATACAATTTATTTAAGACCAGAAACAGCCCAAGGAATATTTGTTGATTTTTTAAATGTTCAAAGAAGTATGAGACTTAAAATACCATTTGGTATAGGACAAGTAGGTAAAAGTTTTAGAAATGAAATAACACCTGGTAATTTTATTTTTAGAGTTCGTGAATTTGAACAAATGGAATTAGAATTCTTTTGTAAACCAGGAACAGAACTTGAATGGTTTAATTTTTATAAAGAAAAAGCTAAAAACTTTTTAAAAGATTTAGGATTTAAAGAAGAAAACTTAAGATTTAGAGATCATTCTAAAGAAGAACTTAGCTTCTATAGTAATGCAACTACTGATATCGAGTATAAATTTCCATTTGGTTTTGGTGAACTTTGGGGTATTGCATCAAGAACTAACTATGATTTAACTAAACATCAAGAATATTCAAATATTTCACAAGAATATTTAGATCCATTAACAAATGAAAAATATATTCCTTATGTAGTGGAACCATCTTTAGGGGTTGAAAGGCTTGTACTTGCAACTTTACTTAATGCTTATCATGAAGAAACACTAGAAAATAAAGAAACAAGAGAAGTACTTAAACTTATTCCATATCTTGCACCTTATAAAGTAACTGTTCTTCCATTAATAAAAAAACTTCATAGTGAAAAAGCTATAGAAATTTATAATAAATTATCTAAATGTTTTTCTACTAGTTATGATGAAACTGGAAGTATAGGAAAACGTTACAGAAGAAGTGATGCTGTTGGAACACCTTATGCTATTACAATAGATGATGATACTTTAAATAATAATACAGTAACATTAAGAAATAGAGATACGATGGAACAAATAGTAATAAAATTAGATGAAGTAGAAAAATATATTGAAGAAAGAATAAAATTTTAATCTTTCTTCTTTTTTAGGCATAATTAGACATTCTTTCCTTTTATACTAAAAATGGAAGGAAGGATGATTATGAAAGAATATTATATTTTTAATTTAAAAAAGGAGTTTGCTAAATTATATAAAGATAGGCCTAGTGAACTATTTTACATATTTAATAGAATTTATTATATGAAAGAAGTAGATAAAAATTATGGTTATAATTTATTTGAACAAATATGTAATTTTATAGATAAAAAAGAAATAAATGAATATCTTTATAATATATATAAAGATAAAATGATGTATTCTTATAATGAAAATGAACATGTTATTAATAATTTATTTTTAAATGAAATTAGTATTTTGAAAGTAAAAAATAGTAATTTAAGATTAGAAACTAATAAAGAAGATTGTTCTTTTTTAAAAGATTTAAATAGTTTTAATAATACTTATTTTGTATGTGATTTTAAAAATCAAGAGTTTTTCTTTTTAAAAAATAATAAGGTAATACTTAAAAATTTATAAATATCTTGTAATTGAATATATTTTATTATAAAATATATTCATGGAGGGAAAAGTTATGGGATTTGGACATGATTTATTATATATTGTAATTGGTTTAATACCAGGACTTGTTTTAGGGTTCTTACTTGCTCGTATGTGGATGAAAAAATATTTAAAGAAAAATCCACCAATTAATGAAGAAATGGTAAAAATAATGATGAGTCAAATGGGTAGAACTCCATCTCAAAAACAAGTTAATCAAGTTATGAAACAAATGAGTAAATATATGTAATGTATATTTATTTTTTTATGAAAAAAATGTTAAAAATTCTAAAAAATATTGACAACTTGGGGGGGGGGCTTTATATAATTAATTTATAAAGTTAATAGTTAATAAAATAAGGTTGTGGTTATAGTGAAAAGAATAATAAGTTTTTTAAAAACAAATGTCAAAATAATAAATAGTTATTTTTTACTTGCAGTTATTTTTATAATTTTAATTAGTATAGGATATTCAAGTTATGCATTATTTAGTTTTACAAAAACAAGTAATAATGTAATTGAAGGAACAGTAGGAAAAGTACCGAAAAATTTAGATGAAAGTGGAGCAAATAAACCAGTTTTAGCATCAAATATGATTCCAGTATATTATGATGAAACAAATGAAACATGGAAAAAAGCTGACGTAAACAATAAAAATTCTAATTATCAGTGGTATAGTTATGAATCAAGTGGAGATAAAAAAGGAATGTGGGCAAATATAGTTACAATAGATAAAGGTGGCCTTGTGAGGGGAAATACTAATGAAATAATTACAAACTCTAATGGCTTATCTCTTTTGAGTGTAAACAATTATGCTGATAGTACAACATCTTCGGGGAAAATAAAATTTAATTCAGGAAATGGTGGGACATTTTCTTTTAATTATAATATAGTATCATCAACATCTTGGGATTATTTTGTTGTTGTATTAAATGGAACAACAGTTATTAATAAAAGAACTACTACAAACGGTGATAATAAATATACTGTTAATTTAAATGCAAATACTAGTTATGTTGTTGAATTTAAGTATCTAAAAGATGAAGATGAGGATTGCCTAAATCCAGAGGGTCACGTTGTTATTAGTGATTTTGTTTTTCCAAGTAACATAAAAGGTTTAGAATATGAGCCGGGTACAAATTATCCTATGCAATGGACATATGTTACAGAAAAAGATCTAGAATATTTTATTAATGCTAAACCAGGAACAACAATACCAATGAAAAATATAACAACAATGTGGGTGTGGATACCAAGATTTAATGCTGTAACACCGAGTGATTATAATGGCGGTACAAAAACAAGTCCAGGGGCAATAGATGTAACTTTTGTAAAAACAAATGAAACGGCAATAGATGCCTTTACCTTTGGAGATAAAGAACTAAGTGGTTTTTGGTATGGTAAGTTTGGTACTAGTCATAGTACCTTAGCATCGAAAGATTTAAGTACCCAAATTACAGGAAAAAATAGTTTGGAATGCACAAATGAAACATGTAGTAATGCCAATGGAATAATAATAAAACCTAATGTTAAAAAAATAATATGGAATAGGGTAAGTAATTTCTTTTATGCAGCAAGAAGTATGGAACAAACAGGAAATAGTTTTGGTTTTGTAAGTGGTGAAGTAGATACACATATGAGTAAAAATAATGAATGGGGAGCAGTAGCATACTTAACACAAAGTATATATGGAAGATGTACAAATAGTACAACATGTACAGAAGTAGGAATAAATAATAATAGTGGTTATCTAACAGGATATGGGGCACCAGCAGGAAGTAATGATTCTGCAACAAATGGAGCATATAATACAACACTTGGAAAAGATGCTTCAACAACAAAGAATATATATGGAATATATGATATGAGTGGAGGAGCAATGGAATATGTCATGGGTGTATATAATAAAACAATAAGTTATTCAGGGTTTAGCAATTTGCCAGATGAGAAATATTATAATAATTATACAGACTCATCCTATATAGGCCATGCACTAACAGAAGTAAGTGGCTGGTATGACAGTAGTTCTTGTTTTGTTAGTTCAGGCTCTTCTTGGTTTCTTAGAAATTCATTATTCGAATTCGGTTGTGGATGGGGTACAACAACGAGTAGTGGATATAATACGTATTTTGTAATTACCAATGAATAAATATATGTAATGTATATTTATTTTTTTATAAATTTATGTTTTTTTATTAAATTTTATAAAAATTATTGAAAAAGATATTTATAAATTATATAATATATTTGATAGTAAAAATAGAAAGAGTTGATAAGTATGTCTATAAAAGAAAAAAGAAGAATTATATTAATATCAATGATTGGAGTTATAGCATTTGTTCTTATAATGATAGGAATAAGTTATGCTTATACAATGTTTAGTGTATCTCAAAAAAATCCTAATGTAGTTCAAGCGGGATGTTTAAGAGTAACACTTGAAGAAAAAAATAATATATCACTTTCCAATGCTGTACCAATTAATGATAATGAAGGTAAAAAGTTACAACCATATGAGTTTACTATTAAAAATACTTGTAATACGGATGCATATTATGAAACTTCATTTGTTGTTGATAATGTATCAAATCAAAGTAATATAGGTAATGTTAAATTATTTTTAACAGGAGATACTTTAGTTGAACCCCAAATATTAAATACATTTAATAAAGTAGAATTAACTAATGTAACAACTTCAGATAATTATAAAATAGATGAAGGAAAGTTAAATGCAGGTAAAGAAAAGACATTTTATTTAAATTTATGGATAGATTATAATACAACAACAAGTGGATGGAATTTTAACGGACATGTTGTATTAACATCTACTGCGACGTCAGTAAGTGATAAAACAGATCCAACAATAACATTTACGAATGAAGGTGATGGTAATTTAAATGTTTTAGCAACGGATGAAAGTGGTGTATCAAGTGTTTGTATAAATAAAAGTACATCAATAAGTGATTGTTATTGGAATAGATATGTAGATAATTTTAAATATGAGATTACAAATACAACACAAGAAACATATTACGCTCATGTAAGAGATATTTATGGTAATGTTTCTGTTTCTAGTGTTGCAGGCTTTATAGATAAAACTCCTCCAGTTGTTACTTTAGCAAATAAAACATGTGTTAAAGGAACTTGTACTTTAACTGTAAATATGACTGATGATGTAGGAGTTGTAGGATATCAAGAAAATAAAAGTACTTCTGCTACAAATAGTTGGACTAATATTGAAAGTTTTAAAACAAAAACAATTACTTTAACAAAAACAGCAAAAGGAACATATTATGTATATGCCAAAGATAAAAGAAATAATATAGGAAGTTTAGCTATTACTATAACAGAAGATGATTTATATATTGATACAGAAAAACCAATATTAACTGTAGTATCAAAAGGTTGTGATGCTAATAAAGTATGTACTGTAAAGGTTAAATTAACAGATAATATTGGGGTAGCAAGTTATCAAGAAGGCTCATCATCAACTGCAGGAACTAGTTGGACAGCTTTAAGTTCTCCAACAACAGAAACAACAATAACATTAACAAAAAATGCTCTTGGAACATATTATGCATTTGCTAAAGATACAAGTGATAATGTAGGTAGTATTTCATATACATTAACAGAAAATGATTATGACCAAACACCACCTGTAATGACATTTGGAATTGATGATGCAACACATAAAATTGCAAAAGTAACATGTACTGACCCAGAAAGTGGAATAGTAGGAGAAGCATCAAAAACACAAAACTTAACAGGAACAAGTAACGTTGATGTAACTTTTACTTGTACTAACGGAGTAGGTAAAAAAACAACAGAAACGCATACATATAAATATTCAACATGTGCTTTAGGAGAAAATACATGTCAGTCAAGAACATGGAATTGTAGTGACTGTTATTATGGAGAAAATACATGCCAGTCAAAATACGTTTGTACTAAATATTCTTGTCCTAGTGGATATTCAGCAAGTGGGTCTTCATGCACTAAATCAACAACTATAGCAGTAGGTAGTTATAGTTCAGCATCAGCATGTAGTTCTTTATGTTCAAGGGAATATGGAACTGGATCTTACTGTAGTGGTTCAACTTGTTATAATACTTCAACTCAAACTGCTAGTAAAGTATGTAGTGCTGGTTATACTGATGACTGTTATTCAGGAAGTAATACGTGTAGTTATGGATGTGATTATGATTCGTGTTATACAGGACATAATACATGTAAGGTAGGTTGGACATTATGATGAAAAAGTTTAATAAAATATTAATAATTATAGCAATAATTTTAGTTTTCTTAGGTGCTACATTACTAATTTTTAAACAAAATAAAAAAGATGATGATAATTTTAAAGAAGAAAGTTTAATAAATTTTAATATTTCTAATGATATAGAACATGAAACTTCTTTCATTTCAAATAATACATATTTAGTAGTAGTTTTAAAAAATAATAGTAATATTAATATAATTAAAGCTAATTTAAAAGTTAATTTTACAAGTGAAGAAGTAAATGAAGAAATAAATATGTTTTTAAAAAATAATAAAACTTTAGTTCTTGTAAAAATACCAGATAACTTAATTAATAATATATTAAATGAAAAGATAAGAATTACTTTAGATGTTATTAAAGAAGGAGATACAAATATTATTGATATATCTTCTTTAAATAAAAATATAAAATATAATCCTTCTTTAAACAATGAATATATAAATATTAATATTGATGGAAATAATACAACATCTAAAGATATAAAATTATTGATGGGTAATATTATTATGTATAAAAATAACAAGATAGTTGAAGCAAAAACATTTGGAATAGAAAACATTAAAAGTAAAAGTAATTTTTCTAAAGTAGTAAGTCTTTCTAATGTGAATTATGATAAAATTGAAGTATATTATACTTTTGCTTATTAGACCTAAAATTAGGTCTTTTTTTTATTTCTTTTTTATTGTATAATAAAAATTGAATTTGGCGGTGATTTATATGGAATATGTAAATGTTGGTAAAATATATACAACGCATGGTTTAAATGGTGAAGTTAAAGTTAAATCTAACTTTAACTATAAAGATAAAATATATGTAAATGGTTTTAATTTTTATATAGGAAAAGATAAAGAATTATATAAACTTAGAAACTATAGAAAACAAAATGAATATGATTTATTAACTTTTGAAACATTAGATAATATAGATAAAGTTATTAAATATCGAGGTAGTTTTTTATATATTTTAAGAAGTGATATAAAAGTTGATACTTATTTAAATAGTGATTTAATAGGATTAAATGTATTTTATAAAAATAAAAATATAGGTAAAGTTTCAGGAATATTTGATGCCGGACATGGTAATTTTATTATTGATATTTCAGGAGTATTTATTCCAAAAAATGAAAATTTTATAGAAAAAGTAGATTTAAAAAATAAAAAGATGATAGTAAAAAATATGGAAGGGCTTTTATGAAAATAGATATACTTAGTTTATTTCCTTTTATGTTTGATAATTTTTTAAATACATCAATCATTAAAAGGGCAATTGAAAAGAAGAAAGTTTTTATAAATATAATAAATTTTAGAGATTATTCAAAAGATTCACATAAAAAAGTAGACGATACACCTTTTGGGGGAGGAAGTGGAATGGTTCTTACTTGTCAGCCAATATTTGACTGTGTAGAAAGTATAAAAACAGATGATAGCTATGTTATATTACTTACTCCAACTGGAGTTACATATAATCAAAAATTAGCTAAAGAATTAACAAAATTTAAACATTTAATAATTATATGTGGACATTATGAGGGGTTTGATGATAGAATAAGAACATTAGCAGATTTAGAACTTTCAATTGGAGATTATGTTTTAACTGGAGGAGAACTTGCTAGTATGGTAGTGGCAGACTCTGTTACAAGACTTATTGATGGAGTTATTACAGATACATCTTTAGAAGATGAATCATTTAATAATAATTTACTTGATTATCCAGTTTATACAAAACCAAGAAATTTTAGAGGAATGAAAGTGCCAGATGTATTACTATCAGGTGATCATAAAAAAATAGAGGAATATAGAAAAAAAGAACAACTAAGATTAACAAATGAAAAAAGAAAAGATTTACTTTCATAGTTGTAGGAGATGATATTATGACAAAAAGATTTGTTGTAACGAAGGATGAAATAACACAAACAATTACTTATAAAGAATATGATAATTTTAAAGGTTATGATGTTAAACCAAAAAATAAATTATCTAAAGAAGATATTATTAATGTTGATGAAATGGTTATTATTAATCCATCTTTGATTGAAAAATTAATTAGTAAAAAGTGTAAGAAAACGTTAGAAAGAATTTTAAAGTTTATATCTTTTATATATGATGATGATGAAACAGGGGAAGAAAGTGTAGAACTTGCTTTAAATGAAATAGCAAAATTTAAAGAACTTTTAGATACTAAATATAAAGAATATATGAAAGAAAAAGAATATAAACTTATGATAAAAAAACTTGAAATTCTTGAAAACGAAGTAAAGCTTCGTAAATTATATTTAAATTCTAAAGAAAATAGAGAAAAAAAGAGTAAAGGTAGATAAATTTAATATAATTAAGTAGACAAACAAATAAATTTATGATATTATTAATAACGTGAAAAAAGCAATCCAATGTTTTTATATGTATAATAAAATTATAACTTAAATATGATTGTGGGAAAGAAAAGGAGATGAAGTATAATGAATAAGGTTGATGCTATTGCAGCAAAACAAATAAGAAATGATATTCCTGAATTTAGAGTAGGAGATACAGTACGTGTAGATTATAAAATAATCGAAGGTAAGAAAGAACGTATTCAAGCTTATGAAGGAATAGTCGTAGCAAAAAAAGGTTCAGATGTTAGTGAAACATTTTCTGTAAGAAAAGAATCAGCAGGTGTAGGAGTAACAAGAATTTTCCCTGTTAACTCACCAAAAATCGCTAAACTTACTGTTATTAAAAAAGGTAAAGTTAGACGTGCTAAATTAAATTTCTTAAAAGGTTATAAAGGCCAATATAGAATTGCTGAAAGAGGACAAAAATAATCTTGTCCTTTTTATAATATTTGAGGGTGTTATATGAAAAAAATTAAAGAAATAAGTATTTATCTTTTAATTATTGTTATGGTTATTTTAATAAGAACATTTATAATTACACCAGTTAGAGTAAATGGTACAAGTATGGATCCGACTTTAAAAAATGGTGAAATAATGATTTTAAATAAAATAAAATATAATAAAAATGATATTAAAAGATTTGATATTGTCGTAGTTAAAATGGATAAAGAATTACTTATTAAAAGAGTAATAGGTCTTCCTAATGAAGAAATAAAATATGTTGATAATAAATTATATATAAATGGGGAGTATATAAAAGAGCCATTTTTAAATGATGATGTTTATACAACTAATTTTTCTTTAGATGATTTTAAATTAAAAAAAATACCAGAAAATTGTTATTTTGTTATGGGAGATAATCGTGAAGTTTCACTTGACAGTAGAACTTTTGGTTGTTTTAGTAAAGATAAAATTTTAGGAAGTGCTAATTTAGTATTATTTCCATTTACTAAATTAGGTTATAAAAAATAAAGAACTTGTGATAACTATTTTTTTACTAAATGTAAAATTTTGGTAAAATTTGGTATACATTTTTTTACCTTTTTATATAGACAAATACCATGTAATAGTATATAATTTATTTATACAAATGAAGTTATAAACTTTGAAAGGAATGGTGTATATGGCAAGTAATAAAAGTAAATCTTATCTTGGAGATAATAAGAAAAAAATAGTTAATAGACTTAGCGTAATTGAAGGACAAATAAATGGTGTAAAAAAAATGATTGAAGATGATAAAAATTATGATGATGTTATTACACAATTATATGCTGTTGAAAGATCTGTAGCTAGTTTATCTAATATAGTTTTACAAGAATATTTATATTCAAACGCTTCAAATCTTGAAAAAGAAAATGCTAAAGTTGTTACAGAAATAGTAGATATGATAAAGAAAATAAATAAATAATTAAAAAAGAAAGTATTAAAAAAATGCTTTCTTTTTTTTTATAAATATGTAACTTTTCTATTTAAATTTAGGTGCTTTTTAATTTTATTAATATAATTATATATAGAGGATAAAATATCTTCTAAAAAATAAATGAAAGGAGGATTTTTATATAAAAAGGTTTTAATTTATAGAATATGTATTATATTAATGTAATAATGTAGTTATATTGTAGTATATATGTAGTAATAATATTGACAAATGCTTGTTGATATGTTATTATTGCAATAGAAAGTGAGATGATTATTATGTCTAGTTTAACAAGTGCAATTAATGTAAATGTAGATACACAAGTAAAAGAAAAAGCAACAAATATTTTAAAGGATTTAGGTTTAAACATGAGTACTTTTATTAATATGACTTTAGTACAAGTTATAAAAAGAAATGGAGTGCCATTTGAAGTAGTAAACCCTAAGCCTAGTAAAGAAATGCTAGAAGCATTAAAGGAAGTCAATGAAATGATAAATGATCCTTTAAAATATCCAAGATATACAAATAGAAAAGATTTAGAAAAAGCATTATTAGTGGATGACTAGTTATAAATATGATGTTGTTTATTCTACAAAATTTAAAAAAGCACTAAAAAAATTAATAAAGCAGGGTAAAGATATTAATGAATTATTTGATATTATAGATAAATTAGCAAATGATGAAAAATTAAATATGAAATATAAAAATCATAGTTTAGTCAATGATAAATATTATAAGGATTGTAATGAATGTCATATAAATCCAGATTGGCTATTAATTTATCGATATAATAAAGATAAATTATTGCTTTTATTAATTGATACAGGAAGTCACAGCGAATTATTTAAATAATTTTTAGTATTATATTTTATTCTATATATTATAATGGTTGGAATTAGTGTTAGCGGTAAATATTAAATTTTTAATTTATAATATAAAAAGAAAGTATTAAAAAAATGCTTTCTTTTTATGAATTAATCATTTATTTTTTTGAATATTTAAAACTATTCCAATTAGAATCATAAATGATATTAAACTACTTCCACCATAACTAATAAAAGGAAGGGTAATACCTGTTATAGGAAGAAGACCAATAGTCATAGATATATTTTGTATTTGTTGATAGATTAAAACAGAACAAATACCAGATAAAATATATTTATATATGTTTTCTTTTTTATTTTTAGCAATATTTATTATTTCTTTATCAAAAATAAATATTGCCATTATTAAAATAATACTTCCTAAAAGACCAAAGCAACTTGTAAAGGATGCAAATATAAAATCTGTTTGGAGTTCTGGAAAATAAATAGGTATATTATTAATTCCATGACCGAAAATACCACTTGAACTAATACTTATAATAGAATTATTTAGTTGCATCCCACTTAGATTAATAAAATCAAATAATCTATCTAATCTATAAAATAAACTTGAACCAAAAATATTTATAAATAAGTCTTGTTTATATAAATATAAGTATAAAATACTTCCAATACCAAGTATTCCTAAGAAAATAAAATAAATAAACCATTTTAAATTAATTCCACTTACAAATAACATAACAATTAGAATAACAAAGTATACAATAACGGCACCAGTATCAGGCTCTAAAAAAGTTAATATGCTTGGAATTAGTGTTATTATTAAACATTTTATAATTAAATTAAGATCACTTTGTTCATTTTTTCTATTTTTATTAATTATATTTCCTAAATATAAAATTAAACTTATTTTCATAAATTCACTAGGTTGAAAGCTACCGAAAATAGGTATATAAAACCATGCTTTTATACCATTTGTTTCTGTTCCAATAAGAAGCACTAAAAGAAGTAAAAATACATTTAATAAGTATATATATTTAGCTTTATTTATTAAAATATTAAGATCTATATTAATTATTATAAATATTAAAATTATTCCAAGTATGTAAAAAACAGTTTGTTTAATAACTAGATTATTAAGAGTTTCAGGTAAATAATTTAATGTACTTGAAATAGATAAAATACTTATTAAATAAAATATAAATAGGCAAAAAATAATTGTTTTATTAATCTTTATTCTCTTTTTCATATTAATATTATGGAATATTTATCAAGTTTTATAATTTTTTTCATAAAATTTATTAGTAAGGAGATTTGTTATGGAAAAAAGATTAAATATATTTAAGCCTAATATTAATAAAAAATTAACTAATAATAAAGTTTCTTATTATTCTTTTATTGAAGAAAAAGTTCCTGATGTTAATAAGAATAATAGTTATAATGATTTTAGAGTAAATAAAATAACAAGTAATAATTATATTTTTAATACTGATGTTGCTATAAAAACAAAAAGTGATTTAATTAAGACAAAAATATCTGGAAAAATGGGAAGTAATATAATAACAAGTGATGGAAGAATAATTAATACTAAGGATATTATTGAAATAAAAGAAATATAATTAAAAAAACTTCAAAAGAAGTTTTTTTATTTTAAACACATGCTACGTATGTATCAGGTAAACAGCTAATTGCACCTACACAATTTAAATTAAGTGTAAATAGTGAAGATGTTGCAACATAAGGATTTTCACTTGCCTCATCAGGATTAGGTGCTAAAACACGGCATGTACAACAACATCCATCAACAGCTTCACATCTAAATACGGAACTTCTACTTGTTTGACCATTTAATGTATATGGCATTGTCCAAAGTGTCGTATTACCACAACTATAGAAAGTTATTGGTCTTGTGTTGTAAAAACATGATGAAGTATTACATCCTAAATATGGTCTATCACAACTATTTAATGCATCATCACAAATATCACCTTGTTTTTGTAATGTAACAATAGTATTTAAAATATTTGTATAGCATGAACAAGAATTATTATTATTTTCACACATTTTTAATTTCCTCCTTTCAAATGCAATCTACAAAAGTATCAGGTAAGCATTGTAAAACACAAATACAATTACAATTTAATGTATAAAATGAATTTGTAGCAACATAAGGATTATCAAGAGCTGCAGTAGCATCAGGATTTGGTGCTAAAACACGACAAGTGCAGCAACATCCATCAGTTTTTTCAACTCTAAAAACACTACTAGTTCCAGTTTCATCATTTAAAGTATAATTTAATGTGATAAGCTCATTGTTTCTATTGTAGAAAGTAACTGGTCTTGTGTTATAGAAACAAGATGAAGTATTACATCCTAAATATGGTCTATCACAAGAATTTGGCATATCATCAAATTTTTCAACTTTACTTTGTAATTTACATATAATTTTTAATATTTTTTCAATACAACAATTATTATTATCCATATATAATCCACCCCTTTTATTTGTTCTAATATAAGATATTCAATATTTATGTATAATGTGTGTTATTTATACCTAATAAAATATTTGAATTTTAGAAAAAATATTATATAATATAAATGTAGGGTAAAACCAAGGAGGAAACTTATGAAAATAGAATATATTATTTTAGCAATTGTATTTATTATATTGCTTTTAGCAGTACTAAAGATAAATAAGAAAGATGTAAAATTAGAATTTAATAAGCTTACATCATATCTTGGAGGTAAAGATAATATTATTGATACGGAAGTAAATTTATCAAGATTTATTGTAACCGTAAAAGATATTGATAAAGTAGATAAAGATGCAATTGTAGAACTTGGGGCTAAAGGTATTGTAGAAATAGATAATCAATTAAAAATAATTTTAGGGCCTAATTCTAAACAATTAAAAAAATATATTGATGACATAAAATAATAAATTTTGATATATTTTTACAAAGTTCGACAAATAACGACATAAAATCTTGCTAATCTTTATATTGAGGAGGGATTTTATGTTGTTTTTTGATAGCTTAATTATTTACTTAATATTTTTACTTTTTCCAATACTTTTATATCTTATATTTTTGACTTATACTAAAATAACTAATAAAAAAGAAAGTGAACTTTTATTTGATTTATGTTTATTAAGTTCGGTTTATTTAATTATAAAATATTATATTTATTTTCCTGATAAAATGTTTCTTCTTCTAGTTAATATTCCTTTAGTAATAGGAATTATAAGAAAAAGGTATTTATTAAGTTTTATTCTATCAATTTTTATAGCATTTTATTATTATAAATTATTTGATTTTAATATTTATTTTGTTTTTTCAGAGTATTTCTTTTATTTTTTATATTTTTATATTTTTAATAAAAAACATAAAAAAGATAATAGTGTTAAAATAATAAATAATTTTACTTTTTTAAAAGGAATAGTTTTATCTTATGAAATATTTTATATTGTTCCTAATAATAGTAATATAATTTTTGTTATTATAAATTTATTTCTTCTTCTTATTATATTTTATGTTATTTGTTATTTAGTAGTTAAATTAATGGAAAAAGCAGAAAAGATATTATCTCTTAATAAAGTTTTAAATGAGTTACAGCATGAAAAAGAATTAAAAAATTCATTATTTAAAATAACGCATGAAATTAAAAATCCAATTGCAGTTTGTAAAGGTTATGTTGATATGTTTGATAAAAAAGATATAAATAAATGTGAAAGATATAATGAAATAATAAAGAATGAATTAAATAGAACACTTATAATAATGGATGATTTTATGAATTATACTAAAATTAAAGTTAAGTTAGATATTATTGATATAAATATGTTATTAAGTGAGGTTTTAGAATCTTTTTCTTTGATATTTAAGATAAATAATGTTGATTTAATAAATAAAGTAACGGATGATGAAATATATATAAATGGAGATTATGATAGGTTAAAACAAGTATTTATTAATTTAATTAAAAATGGAATTGAATCTTTTGATGGTAAAAATGGAAAACTTGAAATAAAAAGTAAAGAAAATAATAAAGAAGTTATTATATCAATCATAGATAATGGTTGTGGAATGGATGAAGAAGTTTTTAAAAATATTAATAAAATGTTTTATACAACAAAGAAAAATGGTACAGGTATAGGACTTCCTTTATCAAATGAAATTATTAAATTACATAATGGAAGGATAAATCTTTATTCAAAAAAAGGTGAAGGGACAACAGTAGAAATAATATTTAATAAAATTGACATGATTTGACAATTGCTTTTTACTTTTTATTAGACAAATAAGTAATAAAAGATTATTATTAATATAGAAGAGGTGTTTATATGAAAAAAATATATGGTTTGTTTTTTACAATGTTAATGTTTGTAGGCTTAGGAGTAGTTAATGCTAACACACTTGCTAACGATAGCAATAATAATATTGATTTTCCATCAGTTTTTAATAGTGATTCTAAAGTAACAATAACAGGAATAAGTTCTTATGATTTAAGTTATCAAATTCAAAAAGTTGACAATGATACAACTTTAAGTACAGCAATTGATAATTATTATAAAATAAACCTTGAATTAGAAAAAATAACAGATCAAACAAGTGAAGAGTATTTGACTAAGAAAAGCGAATTAAATAATTATTTGACAGAAATTAATAATAATATAAAAGATTATGATGACGCTGCTTGGAAAACATCTACAAATGGTAGTATTTATAATTCAACTGATGTTACTAATACAACAGATGGAAAATATATTGTATGGGTAAAATTATTAAATAAAACTAATAGTAGTACAATTTACGATAATAATTTTTATTCATTTAAAGAATATGGTTCTACTACAAATAATCCTGAAACAGGAATTGAAACAACAGCTTTATATGTTGGAGTAATTGCTCTAGTTCTTGTAGGATCATCATTAGTATTTAGAAAAAATAAAGAAATGTATAATTAATTTTAAAAAAAATTAAAAATGACTTGAAAAAAGTAAATTTGTTTGTTACAATAAATTTACTTTATTTATGGCGAGATAGCTCAGCTGGCTAGAGCAATCGGTTCATACCCGGTGGGTCAAGAGTTCGAATCTCTTTCTCGCTACCAAATAAGTAAAATAAAATAGATAAAAAAATCTATTTTTTTTATTTTTTTTAACTTAAATTATAATTTATGCTATAATAAAATTGTAAGAAAACTTACAAAAGGAGATAATATATGAAAAAAAAGATTATAATTATTTTAATGTTTGTTGTTATACTATTTGGTATGACTGGATGTGGAGGAGTAAAAATTAAAAAACTAGATAATAAGTCAATTGTATATGAAGAATTTAACAACGGATTAGTAAAATTAAAAGTGCCTAAAGGATGGAAGGTAGATGTTTTAGGAGATTATATTCATTATACAGTTAAAGCATATAATCCTAACAATCCCACATATCAATTTTTCTTTAACTTAAAAACAGAAGGTTATAACAAAAGTGAAGCTGCAAAAGCATGGCAAAAGAAATTTTATCCAAATGAAATATTTGCTAAAAACCCTGTAATTTCTACAAAAAATACGGAAGGTTTTTATAAAATATTTAATGAACTTGGAGCTTTAAATAATACAAGTACTTTTACATTTCCAACTTTAACAGATTTTACAGTTGTTGATAATTTAGGTAAAGGTCTTGTAGGAGGAGATGTTTTAAGAGCAACATTTAAAGATAAAGATGGAAATGATGCTGAAGGCTTATTTAGTGCTTATGTATATGATGTTGGACCACATTATGTATCTGAAGATTTCTTTTCAGCTAAGCAAGTTGATATTCAATATTTAAGTGTATATGATACAATGTTTATAACAGCTCCTAAAGATGAATTTATAAATTATCAAGATGTATTAAATACTGTCGCATCTTCACTAGAATTTTCAGAAACATTTTTAAACGGATTTAATAAACAACAAGATGCTGTTATGAAAAATTTTCAAAATATACGAAGTATTTGTAATCAAATAACTGATGGAATAATGGATTCTTGGGGAAAAAGAAGTACTAGTTATGATATTATGAGTCAAAAACAAAGTGATGCAACCCTTGGTTATGAAAGAGTATACGATACTAAAACAGGTGAAATTTATAAAGCTTACAATGGTTTTACTGATTATTATGATGGAAAAAGATATAAAGCAGTTACAGATGATATGTATACTAAAGGTATAAGTGGTTATATAGAAAAATAATAATAATGAAGTAGACTAAATGTTCTGCTTTAATGTAAAAAGGTTTCCTAAGAAACCTTTTTATTATAATATAAACGGATAACGCAACTAGTAAATAGTTGCGTCTTTAGGACTCATATAACACTTGGCCATTGAGCAACTAAATTATAACATGAATTTTAATTTAAACCTATATTTTTATAAAAAAGATTTTTTTAGTTTTAATAAAAAATATGTGTTATAATAAATATATAAGTAGTGTAAAGAACTTTATGATGAGTAAATATGAAGTTTAGAAAAAATAATAATGTTTAATAAAATAAATAAGGAGGAATAATTATGAATGAAACATTAAAAGTATTAAAAGAAAGAAGAAGTTGTAGAAAGTTTAAAGAAGATATGATAACTAATGAAGAGCTAGAAAGTGTATTAGAAGCTGGGACTTATGCCCCAACAGGAAATGGAAAGCAATCTCCAATTATAATAGCAATAACAAACAAAAAAATACGTGATGAATTATCTTTAGAAAATAGAAAAGTAGGAAATATGCCTGAAGGATTTGATCCATTTTATAATGCCCCAGTTATTTTAGCAGTTTTAGCAGATAAATCAGTTAAAACTTACTTATATGATGGAAGTTTGGTAATGGGAAATATGCTAAATGCTTGTGAAAGTTTAGGCTTGGGAAGTATTTGGATTCATCGTGCTAAGGAAGTGTTTGAAAAAGAATTTGGAAAAAATCTTTTAAAAGATTTAAATATTACTGGTGATTATGAAGGAATAGGATTTTGTGCTATAGGTTATATGGACTGTGAAAAATCCTCTCCTGCTCCAAGAAAGGAAAATTATATTTATTATATTAAATAAATATTTTAAATATTTAATATATGTGATACAATAAAAAAAGATAGGAGAATAAATATGAAAGAAAAAGAAATTAAAAAACCAAGTACTAAAAAAAGTACAACAAAAAAACCAAGTGCTACTAAAAATGCTACAACTAAATCTGAAAAAGTAAAAAATGTTGTGAAAGAAAATCCTGTAAAAATGGAAGTTATAAGTGATAATATTAAAAAAGAAACAAAGAAAAAAATGCCAACCTGGGCTATTTTAATAATTGTTCTTGGTGTTATTTTATTTGTTTTAGAGCTTCTTTTTGTAGCAAATAATATAAATGATGAAATGAAAGCATTAAAACTTTATGAACAAGATGGTATTGTTTATATTGATAAAGGAAATTTAACAATAACTAAAGATGTTGTAGGATATTATAATAGTGAAAGTAATGTTTATTATGTTGAAGGATATTTACATAACAATTCAAATAGGTCATATAAATCTATAGCTGTTTCTTATACAATTTATGATGCAAAAGGAAATGTTCTTGGAGAAAGTAATGCATTTTTATCAAATCTTGAAAAAGGAAAGACATGGAATTTTAAATCAGTTTATGATGATATTGATAGCAAAGATGCTTTAAGGTTTGAGATAAGAGAAGTTACATATTTTGCAGGAATGTAATTTGCATTTATTAATAATTTATGCTATTCTTATAATAGAAGGAAGGTAAAGATATGGATATTAAAGATAATGAACGTGTTTTAGATAGTAATCATTATAGACGTGTTGTTGAAGAATATGAAAAAAATTATATGAATGATTTTTCATTTAAACAAAAACAAGAAGCTATAAATATGGGGAAAAACTCTAAGGTTAGAAATATTTCTAAACAAAAGGAAAGAAGAAGTAAAAAAACATTACCTGAAAAGGTAAAATCTGCGCTTGCTATAATTGCAACTTCTGCAATTATTTTTGGAGTAGGATACGGAGTTTCTTCTGTAATGGAAAAAGCAGATTATTTACAAAAAAACGGAACTCCTTTGGGAGTTGACATTGAAAGTGTTGAAGATATGAGTGATATACAAAGATTTTATCATTGGGTTGATGAACAAAACAGACTAGGTGGTAATTTAGATTATAACGAAGAAGCATACGATTTATATAGTCAAATTGTTTTAGGAAAAACAAGTAATCCAGGAACAGGAGTGAGAAAATAATATGGATGATATATTAATGTTAGATGATACAGAATTTTTAATTATTAAGGAACAACTTTTTAATAATACAAATTATATTTATGCTATTGCTACTGATGGTACAAACGATGTTGTGTTTTTAAAAGAAACTGTAAGTGATAATGAAAAATATGTAGAAAGCGTTACTGATAAAGAAGAATTATCTAAAGTAATTGAGTTATTTAAATAATTCAAACATAAGTTCAAGTTTTTAATTGACTTATGTTTTTTCTTTTTGTATAATTTAATTGGTGATGTTATGACATTTATAAAAGGTAATTTTAAACAATATATTTTTAGAAGTGATAAAGGTTATGTAGTAGGTCTTTTTAAAATAAAAGATGCAAGTGATGATTTAAAAAAATACCTTAATAAAACAATAACTTTTACAGGTTATTTTAATACGTTAAATGAAACTGATCTATATATATTTTATGGAAAAACAAATATTCATGAAAAATATGGGGAGCAATTTATGGTTGATACTTATGAAATAACATTACCTAATGATAAAGATAATGTTGTTGAATTTTTATCAAGTAAATTATTTCCTAAAATTGGTGAGAAAACTGCTACTAAAATAGTTGAAGTTTTAGGGGAAAATTGTTTAGATTCAATTTTAAATAATCCTGATATTTTATATGATGTTCCAACAGTTACGAAAAATCAAAAAGAAATAATAGAAACTAATTTGTTAAAACATCAGCAAAGTTATAAAGTTATCGTAGATTTAAATAAACTTGGTTTTTCTACTAAAGATTCTTTGAAAATATATAATACATATAAAGAAAAAACAATGGAAGTAATAAAATATAATCCATATATATTAGTTGAAGATATTTATGAAATTTCTTTTAAAAAGATTGATAGTTTAAAAGCAAATTTTGATATTAAAGAGGATGATTCTAGAAGAATAAAATCTTGTATAAAATATATTTTAAACGAATTATCTTTTGCAAGTGGTAATACATACTTTTCTATAAATGATATATTAATATATTTAAAAAGAATATTATTTTTTGATAATTATGAACTTTTTGTATCTTGTTTAAATCAATTAGTGGAAAACAAAGAAATTATTTTAGAAGATAATAAGTATTATTTAAAAAAAATGTATGAAGCAGAAAAATATATAGCAGAAAGGATATTTTCTTTGTCTAATGATTATAATAAAGATAGTGTTATAAGTTCTAATATTTTGGAAAATTTTGAAAAAGAAAATAATATAAAATTTAATAACGAACAATTACATGCAATACAAGAAGCACTTATAAATAAGTTTTTAGTTATAACTGGAGGTCCTGGAACAGGAAAAACAACAATTATTAAATCAATTACAAAAATATATCAACAAATAAATAATTATTCACCATATGAACTTGAAAGACATCTAGCGCTTTTAGCACCAACGGGAAGAGCTAGTAAAAGAATAACAGAACAATCGTTATTTCCTAGTTATACAATTCATAGGTTTTTAAAGTGGAATAAGGAAGATGATACTTTTAATATAAATGAAAATAATTTAAGTGAAGTAGATTTTGTTATAATAGATGAATCTAGTATGATTGATACCTATTTGTTTTATAATTTATTATTAGGATTAAAAAAGACTACTAAAATAGTTTTAATCGGGGATTATAATCAACTTCCAAGTGTTGGACCAGGACAAGTTTTAAAAGATATTATTGATAGTGAATGTGTAAATGTAATTAAATTAAATAAATTATATAGACAAGAAGAAAATTCTAATATTAGTTTATTTGCTTATAATATAAATAATAATATAATAGATTTTGATATATTTAATAAGGGTGATGATTTAATATTTAAAAACTGTTCTAGTGAAGAGTTAAAATCTTGTTTAAAAGAATATGTTTTAAAATATAAAGATATGGATATAAATAATTTTCAAGTTTTAGCACCTCTTTATAAAGGAGATAATGGAATTGATGATTTAAATTATTATATTCAAGAATTAATAAATAAAAGAAGTGTTACTAAAACTGAAATTACTTATAATGGTGTTTTATTTAGACAAAATGATAAGGTTTTACAACTTGTAAATAATATTGAAGAAAATATATTTAATGGTGATATCGGACAAGTTTTAAGAATTGAAAATAAAAAATCAAAAGCAATGACAATAGATTTTGATTCTAATATTGTAAGAATAACAGCATCTAATTTTAGTGATTTAAAGTTAGGTTATTGTATAAGTATACATAAAGCTCAAGGTAGTGAGTTTGATGTTGTTATTATTCCAATTTTAAATAAATATAGTATTATGTTATATAAAAAGCTTATTTATACTGCTACTACAAGGGCAAAGAAAAAATTAGTTTTAATTGGGGAATTATCTGCTTTAGAAAAAGCTATTTTAAATGATAAGGAAAATATTAGAAAAACATCTTTGAAAGATTTTATTATTTCGTGTATTAAATAATAAAATATGTAAATAATACTTTTGAGGTGAAGATTTTTGAAAGGATTTAAAAAGGCAGCTGCTTATGTTGTAGGTAGTATGGTAATAGCAGGGGCAGGAGTTTATTTTGCTTTACCTAAAGAAGCTAAACAAAGTGTTAAGGATTTTATAGGTAACTTAAGAAGTGGTAAGAAAAATTCTTGTAATTGTTGTGATGAATGTACTTGTCACTTAAAAAACTCTAATTTTTAATTAAATTAGGGTTTTTTTTAAGACTTTTTCATGTTATACTATTGTTAGTTTGAAAGGAATGATTATTATGAATAATAATAAAAAAGAAGAATTAAATTATCATAATTTAAACGAAGTAATAGGTTTATCTAAAAAAATGTTAAAAATACTTTATACATGTGTTATTTTAGCTATTATTGTATTTGTTATAATTTTATTTAAAAATCTAGAAATATTTAAAGTATTAGGATCTATTTTAGGAGTCATTAGTCCATTTTTTATAGGATTAGTAATTGCATGGTTATTAGATCCTGCAGTTACTTATTTACAAAAGAAAAATGTAAAAAGATCAATTGGAACAATTGTAGTATTTTTTGTATTTATTCTGATTTTATATTTATTATTTAGAATAATGCTTCCACTTCTTTATACACAACTTAACGAATTTATTACTAATTCACTTCCAACTCTTATAAAATCAACAGGTACATTTATTGAAAATTTATTTACTAAATTAGAAGCAACAGGATTTGATTTTACATCAGTTGAAACTAGTGTATATAAAGCATTAGAAAATATTGGGGTAGATTTAACAACAGGACTTCCTAAAGCGGCTTTAAATGTTGTAAGTACTCTTGTGTCATCTATTGGTACTTTTGGATTAGGATTAATCGTAGGGTTTTATTTACTTATTGATTTTGAGGGTGTTAAAAAAATATTTAATTATATTCCAATAAAAAATAAAGAAGGATTTAATTATATAATTGGAAAATTAAATATAGCTTTTAGAAGTTTCGTTCAAGGAACATTATTTATATCATTAATTATAATGATCTTATCATCAATATTCTATGGAATAATTGGTCTTCCAAGTGCTTTACTTTTTGGACTTATTTGTGGAATTACAAATATTATTCCATATATTGGACCATGGATAGGTGGAGCAATATGCGTTATTGTTGGTTTAACAGTAAGCCCTTTAACTGGTATTTTAGCAGGAGTGGTAGCATTTGCTATTCAACAAGTTGATGGAATGATTTTACAACCATTAATAATGAGTAAAACTATGAAATTACATCCTGTAACAATTATGATTGGATTATTAGTATTTGGATATTTATTTGGTATACTTGGAATGATTTTTGCAACACCAATAATGGCTAGTATTAAAATAATAGCAAGTTATTATAATGAAAAATATAATTTAATTGGAAAATTAAAAGAAAAAACAAATGCATAAAACTTATTATTAAATAAGTTTTATTTTGAAAGGAATAAATTATGAAAGAAAATATAATAATTGCAATTGATGGACCATGTGGGGTTGGAAAAGGAACAATTGCTAAAGAATTAGAAAAAAGACTTAATTTACTAAATATAGATACAGGAGCTATGTATAGATGTGTTGCTTTATATGCTTTAGAAAATGGTATCAAAAAAGAAGAACAAGAAAAACTAGAAGAAGTAGCAAGAAATATTGATATTAAACTTTTAAAAGATAAAGTTTATTTAAATAATGAAGATGTTACAGAAAAAATAAGAAGTAACGAAGTATCAAATATTGTTTCTCCTATTTCAAATTACATTGGAGTAAGAGAAAGTATGTTACATCTTCAAAGAAGCTATGCTAAAAATAATAATATAGTTATGGAAGGAAGAGATATAACAACAGTTGTTTTTCCAAACGCAAATTATAAATTTTATTTAGATGCTACTTTAGAAGAAAGAGCAAATAGAAGATTTAAACAAAATAAATTAAATAATATTTCATGTACTTATGAAGAAGTACTTGAAAATATTGAAAAAAGGGATTACAATGATTTACATAAAAAAGTTGGAGCTTTAAAAAGAAGTGATGACCAAGTATATATTGATACAACTAATAAAACTATTGAAGAAGTTGTTGATATTATATTAAATGTAGTAAGAGGTGAAAAATAATGAATTTAAAGGATTTATATATTGATTTTTTTGTAAGTAAAGGACATGTTTTTATACCAAGTGCGCCAGTTGTACCTGAAAATGATCCATCTGTATTATTTAATACAGCAGGTATGCAACCACTTGTACCTTATTTAAAAGGAGAAAAACATCCTTTAGGAACAAGATTATGTGATTATCAAAAATGTATTAGAACTAATGATTTAGATAATATTGGAGATACTTATCATCATACATTTTTTGAAATGTTAGGTAACTGGAGTCTTGGAGATTATTTTAAAAAAGAAGCAATTACTTGGAGTTTTGAATTTTTAACAAAAGTTTTAAATATTCCTGTTGAAAGGCTTGGAGTTACTGTTTTTGCAGGAAATGATGATATTGAAGAAGATAAAACGTCTTATGAAATATGGAAAAGTTTAGGGATAAATGAAAAAAGAATTGCAAAAACAAAAGATGATAATTTTTGGATAGCAGGAGAAACTGGACCATGTGGACCTGATAGTGAAATGTTTTATTTTAGAAGTGATGATGAAATACCTGAAGTATTTGATCCAGAAGATGATAGATGGGTTGAAATATGGAATGATGTTTTTATGGAATTTTATAAAGATGAAAATGGGGTAATTAGTGAACTTCCTAAGAAAAATGTTGATACAGGTATGGGTGTTGAAAGAACAACTGCTATTCTTGAAGGCGTAAATGATAATTATACATCATCAATTTGGAAAGATGTTATAGAAAAAATAGAAGAAATATCATCTTTACCATATGAAGGTAATGAAAAACCAATGAGAATAATCGCAGATCATATAAGAACTTCTGTATTTATTCTTGCAGATTATGCTTTTATTAAACCTTCTAATACAGATCAAGGTTATATTTTAAGAAGATTAATAAGAAGAACAATAAGATATGCTAAGATGTTAAATATTGATATTGATAGTAATTTTGAAGAAATACTTGCTAATTTAATAATAGATAAATATAAAAAATATTATAAAGAATTAGAAGAAAATCGAAATATTGTTCTTGAAGAACTAAAAAAAGAAAAAATTAAATTTAATAAAACATTATCTAAAGGTTTAAAAGAATTTGATAAAATGGTTAGTTCTTTACAAGACAATAAATTAAATAAAGATTTAGCATTTAAATTATATGATACATATGGATTTCCAATTGAATTAACTTTGGAACTTGCAAAAGAACAAAATATTGAAGTTGATGTTGATGGATTTTATGAAAAGTTTAAAGCACATCAAGAGTTGTCAAGAAAATCATCAAGTGGTAAGTTTAAAGGAGGATTATCTAATAATAGTGAAATAGAAACTAAATATCATACGGCTACACATTTACTTAATGCTGCATTAAAGTTAGTAGTAAATAAAGATGTTCATCAAAAAGGAAGTAATATAACTGAAGAAAGAATGCGTTTTGATTTTTCTTGTGATCATAAATTAAGTGATGAAGAAATAAAAAAAGCAGAAGATATTGTAAATACTTGGATAAATGAAGGATTAGATGTTATTTGTACTCAAATGAATAAAGAAGATGCGATTAAAAGTGGAGCAGAATGTATGTTTATTGAAAGATATCCTGATGTTGTAACAGTATATACAATTGGGGATGTTTCAAAAGAATTATGTGGTGGACCACATGTAAAAAATACTAAAGAATTAGGACATTTTAAAATAATAAAAGAAGAAGCAAGTTCTTCAGGAGTAAGAAGAATAAAGGCTATACTTGAATAAAAGTAAATGAAAATTAAGTAAATATCTTGTATTTTTCTTAATTTAATAGTATACTCAATACATAAGAAAAAGCGATAATAAGAAAATAGTAATAAGAAATATTACTTTAAGAGAAGAAGTGGTTGGTGTAAACTTCTAAGTAATATCTTATGAATTCACTCTTTAGCTTTATCGTTACCTGCGTTAAAGGTTTAAGATAAGTTATACTTATGAAATAAGGTGGTACCACGAAATAATTCGTCCTTTGGTATTACCTTTTTTATTTTATGAAGGAGGATTTTTATGAATATTGATGAAATAAAAAATGAAATAAGTAATAAAATTAGTAATGTTAATGATTTAAAATCTTTAAATGAAATTAAGGTTTTATATTTAGGTAAAACAGGTATTATTACTATTTTACAAAATGGGATAAAAGAAGCAGTTGATAAAAAAAGTTATGGAATGATGGTTAATGATATTAGAAATCATTTTAATGCTTTATTTATGGAAAAACAAAAAGTTTTAGAGGAAGAAAAATTAAATGAAGAGTTAAATAAAGAACAAATAGATATAACACTTCCTGGTACTAAAATAACAAGTGGTTCACCTAATATTTTAGAAAAATTAGTTGAAGATATTGAAACTGTATTTATTTCAATGGGTTATGATGTTTTAGATGGCCCTGAAATTGAAGAGGATAAATTTAATTTTGAATTATTAAATATTCCAAAAGGACATCCTGCAAGGGATGCACAAGATACATTCTATATAAAAGATGATGAAATCTTACTTAGAAGTCAAACATCTCCAGTTCAAGCAAGAACAATGTTAAAGTATGAAGGTAAAAAACCTATTAGAATGATTTGTCCTGGAAAAACTTACAGAAGAGATGATGATGATGCAACACATTCACATCAATTTATGCAAATTGAAGGTTTAGTAGTAGATAAAGAAATAAGTTTATCAGACCTTAAAGGAACAATGGATGTTATATTTAAACATTTATTTGGAGAGAGTTGTGAAACTAGATTTAGACCAAGTTATTATCAGTTTACTGAACCAAGTGTGGAAACTGATATTAGTTGTTTTGCATGTCATGGAAAAGGTTGTTCTTTATGTAAAAATACAGGTTGGATAACTGTAGCAGGAGCAGGAATTGTACATCCAAATGTCTTAAAAAACTGTGGTTATGATCCAAATAGGTGGACAGGATTTGCATTTGGGTTTGGAGCAGAACGTCTTGCAATGCTTAAATATGGTATAAATGATATAAGAACATTCTATCAAACAGATTTAAGAGAAGTATCACCATTTGATAAAAGGGAGGATTAATATGATTAGTTTAAATTGGGTTAAAGATTATGTTGATATAGAAAATAGAGATTTAAAAAAGTTAGCAACAGAAATAACACAAGCAGGAATAAATGTTGAAAAAGTAGTTACTAAACATATAGATAATTTAGTAATTGGAGAAGTTTTAACATGTGAAAATCATCCAGATAGTGATCATTTACATATATGTCTTGTTGATATTGGTAATGAAATATTACAAATAGTATGTGGTGCAAAAAATGTAAGACAAGGTATTAAAGTTATCGTAGCTAAAGATGGGTGTGTTTTGCCAGGTAACAATGTTATTAAAAAAGGAAAAATAAGAGGCGTAGAATCAAATGGAATGATTTGTGCTTTATTTGAACTTGGAATAGATGAAAAAACGGAAGAAAACTATAATAAAGGAATTTGTGAATTAAATAGTGATGCTGTAGTAGGAGAAGATCCACTTAAGTATTTAGGATTAGATGATACATTATATGAACTTGATGTTCATAAACATAGAAATAATGATTGCTATTATCATATAGGATTTGCTTATGAAATAGGTACAATTTTAAATAAAAAAGTTACTCTTCCTGATACAAGTTATAAAGTTTTAGATAAATCTTGTAATAATTTAATAAATTTAACAGTAAATACTTCAAAATGTCCTTATTTCTTAACTAAATTAGTTAAAGATGTTGAAATAAAAGAAAGCCCAGATTTTATTAAAAAACGTCTTGAAAGCGTTGGAATGAGAAGTATAAATAATGTTGTTGATATTTCTAATTATGTTATGTTAGAATTCGGACAACCTCTTCATTTTTATGATTATGATAGTATAGGTAAATTTATTGAAGTAAGAAATGCTAAAGAACATGAAAAAATTATAACTTTAGATAATAAAGAAAGAACATTAACAAGTAATGATATTGTAATAACAGATGGTGTAAAACCTATTTCTATCGCGGGAGTAATGGGAGGTATGGCTACTGAAGTAGAAAATACTACAAAAAATATCTTAATTGAAAGTGCTATATTTGATAATGTAAGTATAAGAAATACTGCTAATAGATTAAATTTAAGAAGTGAGGCTTCAGTAAGATTTGGTAAAGGACTTAACTATGAATATACACTTCTTGCCCTTAATAGAGCATGCCATTTATTAGAAAAATATGCTAATGCCAAAATATATGATGGTATAGTGATGTATGATAATATTGATAAAACACCAAAAGTAGTTACATTTAAAAAAGATGATATTAATAAAATGTTAGGTATTGATATAAGTACTTCAGATATGGAAAAAGAACTTGATAGATTAGATTTTAAATATACTTTAGAAGATGGCATATTTACTTGTACTATTCCTAACAGAAGACTAGATATTGATCCATTTGTTAATGATTTAGCAGAAGAAATAGGTAGACTTTATGGTTATCATAATTTAAAATCAACTCTTCCTAAATTAGAAATAAAACAAGGTGGTTATGAAAAAGATGTTAAATTTAGAAAAGACATAAGTAAAAGATGTAGAGCTTTAGGACTTAATGAAGTAAAAACATATACTTTAACTTCAATAGAAATGGCAGATAGCTTTAAATATAAAGATATTAAAAATATATATTTACCTAATCCAATGAGTATAGATAAAAGTGTTGTAAGAACAAGTTTAATTCCTTCGTTATTAAATATATATGATTATAATAAAGCAAGAAAGCAAGATAATATTTGTATTTATGAAATAAGTAAAGTATATGATGAAAACTATAACGAAGACACGCTACTAACTATTTTAATGAAAGGTAATTTAGTTACTACTTCATGGAATAGTAATAGTTTAAAAGTAGATTTTTATTTAATAAAAGGAATAATAGAAAATATTTTAGATTATGTAGGTCTTAAAAATAGATATAGTTTTGAAAAAGATAGTATTAATGATATACATCCTAAAATTGGAGCAAGAATATTTGTAGATAAAAAAGAAGTAGGAATTATAGGTAAAGTTCATCCAAGTATTAAAAAAGATGATATTTATGTATGTGAAATATCACTTAAAGATATTATGATAAATGTAAAACCTATAAAGTTTAAAGAAGCAAGTATTTATCCTGAAATAGTAAAAGATGTAGCATTTATAATAAAAAAAGATGTAGAACAAAAAACATTATATGATGTAATAAAACATGCAGGATCTAGACTTCTTACTAATATTGAAGTATTTGATGTATATACAGGTACTAATGTAAATGAAGATGAAAAATCAATTGCATATAAATTAACATTTAGTGATAATACAAGAACACTTGAAGAAGAGGAAGTCATGGAAGTATTTAAAAGAATTATTGATGAAGTTACAGCTAAATGTAATGCTGTATTAAGAGATAAATAAGATCATAAAATTATGATCTTTTTTTTTGGTAAAAATTACCAACAATATTTTTTATATTATTATGATAAAATAAAATTATAATAAAATACCCTTAAAAAGTTTGTTAAAATTTACAAAAAATATTGACAACCTGGGGGGGTTTTATATAATTAATTTATAAAGTTAAAAATAGAAAGGAAGTAAAAAAACATATGAAAAAACAAAATAT
>ERZ827492.254-NODE-254-length-55426-cov-6.082498_pt1 | contig 55426 bp, 55 predicted proteins | sample MGYA00519704_ERZ827492 | MGnify/ENA primary metagenome ERZ827492 (study PRJEB31778, sample SAMEA3449325) | human gut metagenome | biome: human gut; feature: human-associated habitat; material: faeces | place: United Kingdom | collected 2010/2012 ... | reverse complement strand
AGTCGCCGATGCGCCCGCGCGCCCCGCGCGGCGGCTCCGGCGGCGGATCGGACGACGGGCCCGGGGACCGGGGTCCGGGGGCGGATTCCCCCAGCCGGAGCGGCGGCCCGTTGGCGGGCCTGCGCGTGCAGAACCTGCAGCGCATGATCCTGGTGGGCGCGGCGGCGCTGGTGCTCCTGGCGCTGATCGTCTTCGGCGCGGGGATGGGCATCCGCGCGCTGCTGAACCGCGAGCCCGCGCAAGGCTCGCCCGAGGGCTCGGTTTCGCCCTCGCAGACGCCTGCGCAGGAGGCCGATCCCAACGCCCCGACCGTGACCACGGGCGAGGTGAACGGCCGGCCGGGCCACATCATCACCTTCAAGGGCAATGACGGCGACCTGATCTACGTCACAAACGAGGACCTGGGCACGAGCTACAACGTCTCCATCGCCGGGGGCGTGGGCACGCTGCAGGTCGAGGACAGCGCGCTGATCGGCGACCGCATCGTCAACGAGGACGTGGAGGTCACGCTCACCCCCGTGCTGCACGAGGCCGGCAGCGGGCGCGAGACGAACATGGACCCCATCACCTTTGTGGTGACCCCGCCGGACGCCTATCTGGAGATCGTCAACCCCGCGGGCGGCGCGGCGGACACGACCCTTGGCACCTATCAGGTGCAGATCCGCGTGGAGACGGGCTCCACCGTCACCATCGCGGGCGAGGACGTCTCGGACATGATCACGGAGGAAGAGGGCGGCGTGGGCTCCATCATCTATAACGTGGACGTGACGCCCACGGGCGAAAACACCATCCCCATCGTCGTGATGAAGGAAGGCTGCAAGTCCGTGACGCAGGACATCGTCATCACCCGGCCGGTGATGGAGGTGCCCATTGAGCTGGATGCCTCCACGCCCTCGACGGTGGAGACCGACACGGTCACCATCTCCGGCAGCGTCGCGCCCGGCGTGCAGATCGAGGTCACCTCCCCCACGCAGGGCGACGTCACCCTGAACGAGGACGGAACCTTCTCCTTCGTGGCGCAGATGCCCTCCTTTGGCGAGAACGACGTGGTCATCACCGCGACAAGCGGCGACAAGAGCTCGACGCTGACCCACACCATCACCTACCTCCCCACCGCGAACGAGTACGTGGAGAAGGCCTTTAAGATGGAGTACGCCAACCTGGGCAACTACGCCGGCACCTTCCAGCCCTTCCTGTGCACGGGCTCGGTGACGCAGGTGCTCTCGACCGACCCCTACACCTGCCTCTACAACGTCGGCACGGCGGAGGAGCCCCAGATCCTCTACCTGGAGATGGTCGAGGGCAAGTCCCTGGAGGAGGGCAAGACCTACAACGTCTATGCGGACGTGCACGCGGACGGCACGCACGACGGCTACCCCTACATGATCGGCCGCTACTTCTACGACGCCCAGACCACGGAGGAATAACCTTTCGCACGGAAACCTCTGAAAAAACGCCCATGGAGCGCAATTTCCGCCCCATGGGCGTTTTTTCGGGCAAATTTCTGCTTTTTCCCGCGGTTTCTACTCACAGTATGCGCATTGTTCTTTGAGTTAGTTTTGCTTTGCCGGAAACCGGGATACAATAGATGTACGAAACTGCCCGGGCGGGCAGAGGCAGAAGGGGGCAGTCCGCGATGACATTTATTAAGTTTGGCGCCCGCGTACGCGGCAAGCGCAGGGAGTTGGGCTATACCCAGGCAAAACTGGCGGAGCTTTGCGAGGTGTCGATCCCCTTTATCGGGCACATCGAGCGCGGAACGCGTGCACCCAGCCTGGAAAGCCTCTTGACGCTCTGCAACGTGCTGCGGGTCACGCCGAACTATCTCCTGCAGGATTATCTCAAGATTCCCAATGTAGACCTCTCCTCCGAGGTCATCAGCACCGCAGACCTGTACTCGCTGGACAAGATCTCGCGCATCCTGCACGAGGACGTCGCAACGCTGCGCTGGGAGGAATGACAGACAGAAAAAGGGAGCGGAAGGTTTTCCTTCCGCCCCCTTTTTCTGCTGTATGTAGTATGTAGGGATTACAGGGCCTTGTCGAGCATGGCGGCGTAGACGCCCTTGCCGACCGCGCCGACCTGCTGGGCGACGGGCTTGCCGTTCTTAAAGACGATGACGGTGGGGATGGACATCACGCCATAGCGCATGGCCAGGTCGCCGCACTCGTCCACGTCGACCTTGCCGACGATGGCGCGGCCCTCGTAGTCCGCGGCGAGCTGCTCGATCACGGGCGCGACCATGCGGCACGGGCCGCACCAGGTCGCCCAAAAGTCCACGAGGACGGGGGTGTCCGGGGTGGCGAGCACCCGGTCAAAGTTCGTGCTGTCCAATTTCATTGCCATGGTTTGCATCCTGCCTTTCTCGATTGTTTTCCCTGGAGGCGCCGCACTGCTGGCAGAGCCTCTCGATCTGAACGACCTTGGGCGCATAGCGGCCGGAGCTGCGCCGCCGGCGCTCCGTCAGGTGGAGCGCGAGGAACGCGCCCGCGGCCAGGAGCAGGCCCAGCGCGAGGGCGTAGAGGTCCGGGTTCCCGGGCAGGCCCAGCCTCCCCGGCAGCGCGGAGCCGGCCGCGAGCCCTGCCAGCAGCAGCGCCAGCGGGATGCCGTAGGCCACCAGCGCCGCGCGGACCACCGTGCGCTCGGGCAGGTCCACCTCCACGCGGTCGCCCAGGGACGCGTTGCCGATTCTCTCCACCTCCATGCGCATGGCGTTGTGGGCGCGCTCGCAGGCGCCGCACTTTTCGCACATGGAGGAACGCTCAAATTCCACCATCATGGTATGCTCCTCAATCTCGGTGATGATTCCGCTCTCCCGCATGGGAATCCGCCTCCCTTTCCAACAGAATGCGCACCGCCTCCGCCGCGAGCGTCAGCCCGGCGCTGGGCGGGACAAAGGCGATGGAGGCCGGGGTGTGGCCGCCCGCCTCGTCCGGCGGCACGCCGCGCGGCAGCTCCGCCGAGATGCAGACCGGCAGGTGCTCGATGCCGCGGCGCCGCAGCCGGCGGCGCATGGCGCGCGCGAGGGGGTCGCCCTGCGTCCTGGCCAGATCCTGCATGGAAAAGGCTGTGCCGAGCTTGTTGCCCGTGCCCATGCTCGAGAGCAGCGCGATGCCCTGGCCCACGCAATGGACCGCCAGCGCCTCCTTGGCGGAGAGGTCGTCCACCGCGTCGATGACGACGTCCATGCCCTCGCACAGGGCGGCGGCGTTCTCCTCGCCCGCGCGAACGTCGCGCAGGTCCAGGTCGATCGTCCGGTTATAGCGGCGGATCATGCGCTCGGCCGCGAGGGTCTTGCGCATGCCGATGGTCTCGAACTCGGCGACCATCTGGCGGTTGAGGTTGCTTTCGGCGACCACGTCGCAGTCGATGAGCCGAAGCATCCCGACCCCGCAGCGCGAGAGCGCCCATGCCGCCGCGCCCCCCACGCCGCCCAGGCCGAACACCGCGATCCGGGCGGCTGCGAGGCGCTGCATCCCCTCCTCGCCGATGAGGCGAAGGGTCCGCGCGTGCACTTGAGACATCCTGCTTCTCTCCTTTATTGTACCCGACTTGCGCCCCCCGAAACGGGGAACGCAGGAAAAAACGCGAAAAATCTGCCGCAGGGCTATAGATCGTAGAGGTTGAGAACCACGCGGTCGCGCTCGTGCGCCATGCGCACGGTCTGGCCGGTGCCGGTGCGGGGGTCGTGGTTCCAATAGGCCAGGACGTAATCCGCGCGGGCGGTCATGTAGTCGTTGCGCCTGCGGAAGGCGGCCGCGCTCTTGCGCGGGGAGACGATGCACTGGTCCTGGCAGTGCTGCAGCACCTCGTCGTAGACGTGCTGCCACCCGTCGGGGACGTCCGCGCCGTGGTCGGGATAGGGCAGCACGGCGACGAGGCAGGTTTCCTGCGGGATCTGGCCGGCGCAGCGCAGCTCCAGCATGCAGCGCGCCGCGAACAGGTCGAACCCCGCGGCCATGCCGCAGAGGAAGACGCGCACCCCGCGCTCCAGGCACAGCAGGCGCACGGCCTGGTGGACGCGGTCGCGCAGGGCCGCGCCCTGCGGGCTCCCCGGATCAAAGCGCATGCGTCGGCTGGGCCTGTGGCCCGTAAAGCAGGCGATGGATTCCACGCGGCCTTCCCCCCTCTCCCCGGCTCCGTCTCGCATTCCCATCCAGTATAGCATTTTCGGGTCCCGTTTTGAAGGGCCTGCCGCAAAAGGGCGGGCAAAAAAAATCCGCCCGGGCTGTGGGCGGATTTTTTTGGCTCTGCGCATCAGTCCTTGACGATGTGCACGTCCATCTGGTTGTAGGGAATGTGGATGTTGTGCTGGTCGAAGGCGGCCTTGACCTCCTTGAGGAACTCGAAGTTGAGGTTCCAGAGGTCGGAGGCCGGGCACCAGACGCGCATCGTGATCTTCACCGCGCTGTCCAGGTAGCCGGTGACCATGACGAAGGGCTCGGCGGGCTCGCGCAGGATGCGGTCGCCCTTCTCCGCGATGATGCCGCGGATGAGCGAGATGGCGAGCTCCGCGTCGTCCTCATAGGCGATGGTGAAGTCCAGGTCCAGGCGGCGGTTCGTCTCGGAAGAGAAGTTGACGACGATGCCGTTTGTCACGGTGTTGTTGGGGATGACGATGTGGCGGTTGTCCACGGTGCGCAGCTTGGTCTCCATCAGGCCGATCTCCAGCACCGTGCCGCTCTGCCCGTTCAGGTCCACGAAATCGCCCACCTTAAAGGGCGCGTTAGCCAGGATCAGCACGCCGCTGGCAAAGTTGGAGAGGCTGTCCTTGAGGGCCAGGCCGATGGCCACGCCCGCGGTGCCGATGGCCGTGATGAGGGAGGTCGTCGGGATGCCCAGGACGGACAGGACGATGATGATGAGGAAGACGTAGCTGATCACCTTGACGCTGGAGAGGATGAAGGCGTGCAGCGTGACGCTCAGGCGGCTGCGCTTGAGGCACGCGGTGCTCAGGCGCATCAGCCACTTGATGAGCAGGACCCCGATGCCCAGGACGATCAGGCCCTTGACCACCATCCACAGGATGTCCAGGATCGCGCTGCCGATCGTCTCCCAGTTCAGGATCGCGCTGGACAGGCTCAAAGTTGGCATGTGTTATCCCCTTTCCTTTCTCTGGCTATTCGTAGACGTTGCTGTCGTCTTCGCTCGGGAAGGTTTCGTAGATGTTGGTGCCGTCCTCCTGGGGAATGTCCGCGGTCGGCGCGGGCGTCTCCAGCGCGGGGACGGAGGACTCCGACCCGGGCAGCAGGCTCTGCGCGGTGGCGATGGCGCTGCGCAGGGCCGAGGCGCTGCCGCTGGAGATGGCGCTCTGCAGCGCGGAATAGGCGGCGCTGACCTCGCTGCTGCTCATGTCCGCGCGCTCCTCCATGAAGGTGAGCATGTCCTGCGCCTGCAGCTGCAGGGCGGTGATCTCCTCGGGCGTGGCCTCCTCGTCGCCGCCGGGGAGCGTTCCCTCCTGCTCAGCGACGCGCGCCTCGATGGCCTCCAGGGTGATGGCCTCGTCAAACGGGCCCTCGACGCCGAAGATCTCCTGCACCATCTCGTTCTTCTCGTTCTGGTAGACGATGTAGTAGGAGGTGGAGCCCACGTACTGGCCGTTGCCCGGCACGGTGTGGCGGGCGATGTCGTCCATGGACAGGTCCTTGGCGAACCAGGCCAGGGTCGCGATCTGGAGCGTATCCAGGTTCGTGTCGATGTTCTCCTGCACCGCGGTGTAGATGTCGGGGATGTTCTTGACCTGGTCGGTCTTGAGCATCTGCTCAAAGATGGCGAACAGGATGCGCTGCTGGCGGTCGATGCGGTCGATGTCCCCGCGGCCGCCCTTGCGCCAGCGGCAGTAGTCCAGAACCTGCTGGCCGTCCATGTGCTGGTAGCCCTCGACGGTCTCGCGGCCGTTGAGCGTAAAGGAGATGTCCACGTCGTAGTCCACGCCGCCCATGGCGTCCACGACCTCCTTGACGACGTTCATGCCAAAGCCGACGTAGTAGTCCACCGGCACGCCCAGCAGGTAGGAGACGGTGTTCATGGCGTACTCGTAGCCGTCGCCCTCGCGGCCGCCGCCGAAGGTGAAGGCCGCGTTGATCTTGTTGAAGCGGCTGCCGTTGTTGATGCGGACGTAGCTGTCGCGCGGGATGGAGATCATGTCGACCTTCTTGTTGTCAAAGTCGACGGTGACCAGGATCATGGTATCCGTGCGGAAGTTCATGCCCGCCTCCACGCGCTCGACGCTGCTGTCCGCGCCCAGGAGCAGGATGTTGATCCGGTTCGAGGAAAACTCGTAGTCCGGCGGGGTCGCGGTGGGTTCCGGGGTCGGGGTGGCGTCCGATTCCGCGGGCGCGCTGGACGCCGGGGTCGGGGTCGGGGTCTGCGTGGGCGCGAGGGAGACTGTGTTCTCCTCGCCGCCGCGCAGCTCAGAAAACGCGTTCTGCGGGTTTGCAATATAGTTCACGAGCCAAACGGCGCCGCCGATCGCACAGACCAGGATGGCCGCCACGACGATCAGGGCGATGCGCAGGGCTTTGCCCTTCTTCTTTTTCGTCAAGTTCTCACACCTCCGTAAGTAAATACGACACGCTTTTCTATTCGTTGCGCCTTCCGCAAAATCCTCTATGAAAATTTCGGAATTCCCGTTCCACGCAAAACCGCGCGCGCAGTCCGAATTTGGGACTGCACGCGCGTTTTTTTTGCGGGGACTCAGAGGCGGACCGGGACGCCGCGGGCAGCAAGGTCCCGCTTGAGGTCGCCGATGTCCAGCTCGTGGAAGTGGAAGAGCGAGGCGGCCAGCGCTGCGTCCGCGCCGCCCTCGGTGAGCACGCGGGCGAAGTCCTCCGCGCAGCCCGCGCCGCCGGAGGCGATGACCGGCACCTCGACGCTGCCCGCGACGGCGCGGGTGAGCGCCAGGTCAAAGCCCGCCTTTGTGCCGTCAGCGTCCATGGAGGTCAGCAGGATCTCCCCCGCGCCCAGGGCCACGGCGCGCTTGGCCCAGGCCACGGCGTCCATGCCGGTGGGGCGCCTGCCGCCGTGCGTATAGACCTCGAAGAAGCGGCCGTTCCACTTGGCGTCGATGGCCAGGACCACGCACTGGGAGCCGAACTTGCGCGCGGCCTCGGCCAGGATCTCGGGATGGGCCACGGCGTAGGAGTTGACGCTGACCTTCTCCGCGCCGGCGTGCAGCAGGTCCGAATAGTCCTGGATGGACTGGATGCCCCCGCCGACGGTGAAGGGGATGTAGACCGCGCGGGCCACGGCGCGCACGGTGTCCAGCATGATGCGCCGCGCGTCCGAGGAGGCGGTGATGTCCAGGAAGGTGAGCTCGTCCGCGCCGGCGCGGTCGTAGGCTTCCGCGCAGGCGACGGGGTCGCCGGCGTCGGTCAGGTTGACGAAGTTCACGCCCTTGACCACGCGCCCGGCCTTGACGTCCAGGCAGGGGATGATTCTCTTGGCAAGCATGGTATCCTCCTAGCGCATCGCGGCGAAGTTCTTGAGGAGCTGCAGGCCGCATGCGCCGCTCTTTTCGGGGTGGAACTGCACGGCGCAGAGGTTGTCCCTGCGCACGGCCACGTCCATGGGCACGCCGTATTCCACGCGCGCGAGCACGCAGGACTTGTCGGCCGCGTCCACGTAATAGGAGTGGACGAAATAGAAGTAGGGATTCTCCGGCAGGCCCGCAAAGAGCGGGTCCTGGCGGCAGATCTCGATCTGGTTCCAGCCCATGTGGGGGACCTTGCGCTCCGGGGCGGCGGGAATGCGGCGCACGGAGCCGCGCAGCCAGGCAAGGCCGGGGCTGCCGGGCGACTCCTCGCTGCGGTCGAAGAGGAGCTGCTCCCCGATGCAGATGCCCAGCAGCGGGCGGCCGGTCTTGAGGTAGCGCTCCAGGGCCGCGACCGTGCCGCTCGCGCCCAGCTGGGCCATCGCGTCGCCAAAGGCGCCCACGCCCGGCAGGATCACGGCGTCCGCGCGGGCGATCTCGCCCTCCTCGCGGGTCAGGATCGAGGGCGCGCCGATGTGCTCCAGCGCGTGCATGACGGAGCAGACGTTGCCCGCGCCATAGTCCACAACTGCGATCATGTTTCTTCCTCCTTGGCCAGGGTGCGCAGCGCCGCGCGCGCTGCATCCAGGACGGGCGCGCCGGGCCCGGGCAGCAGCATGGGCACGTCCGCCGGGAGCAGGCTGCGCAGGCGGGCGGCGGTCATGACCTGCAGGCGCGGCCCGCAGGCCACGCGCGCGAGGCCCTCCCCCGTCTTCGTCAATACTTGCCCAGGTACTCGTCCAGCTCCCACTGGGAGACGCGCATCCGGTACTCGCGCCACTCGGTGCGCTTGGCGGCCAGGTACTTTTCGTAGATGTGGCTGCCAAGGACGTTGCGGACCAGGGGGTCCTCCTCCATGCGCTCGATGGCGGCGTTCAGGTCCGCGGGCAGCGCCGTGACGGCGGCCGCCTTGCGCTCCTCGCGGGTCATGTTGTAGATGTTCTGGTTGACGGCCTCCGGCGGGACGAGGCCCTGCTCGATGCCCTCCAGGCCGGCCTCGAGCACGAGGGCGAAGACCAGGTAGGGGTTGGCCGTGGGGTCGGGGTTGCGCAGCTCGATGCGCGTGGCCTGGCCCTTGGCGTCCGGGATGCGGATCAGGGGCGAGCGGTTGCGCGCGGACCACGCGATGTACAGCGGCGCCTCGTACCCGGGGACCAGGCGCTTATAGGAGTTGACGAGCGGGTTGGTCACCGCGGCAAGGGAGGCGGCGTGGCGCATGACGCCGGCGATGAAGCGGTAGGCCGTCTCGCTCAGGCCGTAGCGGTCCGCCTCGTCGTAGAAGACGTTCTTGCCGTCGCGGAAGAGGGACATGTTGATGTGCATGCCGCTGCCCGCGATGCCGAAGATGGGCTTGGGCATGAAGGTGGCGTGCAGGCCGTGGCGCTGGGCCGTGGTCTTGACGACCTCCTTGAAGGTGATGACGTTGTCGGCGGTGGTCAGGGCCTCGTCGTACTTGAAGTCGATCTCGTGCTGGCCGCGGGCGACCTCGTGGTGGGAGGCCTCGATCTCAAAGCCCATCTCCTCCAGCAGGATGCACATCTCGCGGCGGGCCTTTTCGCCCGGGTCCACGGGGCTGATGTCGAAGTAGCCGCCCTCGTCGAAGCTGCGGGTGGTGGCCTTGCCGGCCTCGTCCGTGTGGAAGAGGAAGAACTCCAGCTCCGGCCCGACGTAGAAGTCAAAGCCCATGGCCTTGGCGTGGGCGAGCACGCGGCGCAGCACGTAGCGCGGACAGCCGGCAAAGGGCGCGCCGTCGGTGGTGTGCACGTCGCAGATCAGGCGCGCGACGCGGCCCTGGTCGCTCCAGGGCAGGATGCGGAAGCTGTCGGGATCGGGGTAGAGGCACATGTCGCTCTCCTCGATGCGGGTGAAGCCCTCGATGGAGGAGCCGTCGAACTTGCACTCGTTGCGCAGCACCTTCTGCAGCTGGCTCGCGGTGACGTTGACGCACTTCATGGCGCCGAAGATATCGGTGAACTGCAGGCGGATAAAGCGCACCTGGTTCTCCTCCACCATGCGCAGGATGTCCTGCGGCGAATACTTAGCCATCCTCTCAAATTCCTCCTTAAAGCGCGGGATTGCGTCGAAAAACGGACAGAGGGCATCTTGCTTGAAACAATCCATGCCCTCTCTTCCCCATGTTGGGATTTTACCACCAGGCCTTTTCCATCGTCAAGCAACGGCAGGTAAATTCCGGCTCCTGTCCCTCAGATCTTGGCCAGATCCACCACGTCAAAGCCGTTTTGCAGGGCGTGCTCCAGGCAGAAGGCCAGCGCGCGGACGGTGTCCAGGCTCGTCAGGCACGGCACGCCGTTCTCCACGGACCAGCGGCGCAGCTGGAAGCCGCGGCGCGCGGGGACGCGGCCGTGGGTCGGGGTGTTGACGACCAGGGCGATCTCGTCCTTGTGGAGGTTGTGCAGGTGCTGGCCGAAGTCCTCGATCGTCTCTGCCGCGACGCCTGCGCCGCGCAGGGCCCTGGCCGTGCCGGGCGTTGCCAGGATCGGGTAGCCCAGGCGGGCGAACTCCGCCGCAAGGGCCGTCAGCTCCGCCTTGTCGTGGTCGTTGACCGAGCAGAGCACCTTGCCGCCGCGCTTCATGCGCAGCCCCGCGCCGAGGAAGGCCTTGTAGAGCGCTTCTTCATACCGGGGCGAGACGCCCAGCACTTCGCCGGTGGACTTCATCTCCGGGCCAAGGCTGGTATCGGCGTCGATGATCTTCTCAAAGGAGAAGACGGGCATCTTGACCGCGACGAGGCGGCTCTTCCGGTACAGGCCCGTGCCAAAGCCCATGTCGCGCAGGCGCTCGCCCAGCAGCACGCGCGTTGCGAGCTTGACGATCGGCACGCCCGTGACCTTGGAGATGTAGGGAACCGTGCGCGAGGAGCGCGGGTTGACCTCGATGACGTAGACGCGGCCGTCCTTGACGATGAACTGGATGTTGATCAGGCCCTGGACGTGCAGGGCGCGCGCCAGGGCGCGGGAGTGCTCGACGAGCTGCATGCAGATCTCGTGCGGCAGGCTCTGGGCGGGGTAGACGGAGATGGAGTCGCCGGAGTGGACGCCCGCGCGCTCCAGGTGCTCCATGATGCCGGGGACGAGGATGTCCTCCCCGTCGCAGACGGCGTCGACCTCGCACTCCTGGCCCTCGACGTACTTGTCCACGAGGATGGGGTGCTCCTTGACCTCCATCAGGGCCGTGATGCGCGCAAGGAACTCCCGGATGTCCGCGTCGGAGCGGGCGATCTCCATGCCCTGGCCACCCAGGACGTACGACGGCCGCACGAGCACGGGATAGCCCAGGTCGCGCGCGGCGCTCAATGCCTCCTCCAGGGTGAAGACCGTGTGCCCGGCCGGGCGCGGGATGCCGCAGGACTCCAGGATCTTGTCAAACTCCTCGCGGTCCTCGGCGCGGTCGATGTCGCGCTCGGAGGTACCCAGGATCGGCACGCCCATCTCCACCAGCGCCTTTGTGAGCTTGATGGCCGTCTGCCCGCCGAACTGGACGACCGCGCCGTCGGGCTTTTCCAGGTCCACGATGTTGCCCACGTCCTCGCGGGTCAGGGGCTCGAAGTAGAGCTTGTCCGCGATGTCAAAGTCCGTGGAGACGGTCTCCGGGTTGTTGTTGACGATGATCGTCTCGCAGCCCATCTCCTTGAGCGCCCAGACCGAGTGGACGGAACAGTAGTCGAACTCGATGCCCTGGCCGATGCGGATCGGGCCGGAGCCCAGGACCATGACCTTGCGCCGGCTGGTCCTGGGGTTGACCTCGTTCTGCGCGGAATAGGTGGAATAGTAGTAGGGGGTTACGGCCTCAAACTCCGCGGCGCAGGTGTCGACCATCTTGAAGTCCGGGGTGATGCCCAGGCGCCTGCGCAGGGCCTTGATCTCCGCCTCCGGCCTGCCGGTGAGCTCGGCGATGGTGCGGTCCGTGTAGCCCATGCGCTTTGCGGCCAGCAGCCGGTCGTAGGAGAGGTCCGCGCCCGCCGCCAGCTCCTTCTCCATCTCCACCAGGGCGAGGATGCCCTCCAGGAACCAGGGGTCGATCTTGGTGATGCCGGCCAGCTCCTCCAGGGAGCGGCCGCGGCGGAAGCACTCGGCCAGGGCGAAGAGGCGGCGGTCGTCGATGCGGCGGACCTCGGCGTCCAGCTCCTCGTCGCTCATCTCGTCGATGACGGGCAGGTGCAGGGACTCGACGTTCTGCTCGAGCGAGCGCACGGCCTTCATCAGGCCGCCCTCGAAGGTGGAGGCGATGGCCATGACCTCGCCCGTGGCCTTCATCTGCGTGCCGAGCGCGCGGCTGGCGGTGGCGAACTTGTCAAAGGGCCACTTGGGGATCTTGACGACGATGTAGTCGAGCGTGGGCTCAAAGGCGGCGTAGGTCTTGCCGGTGACGGAGTTGCGGATTTCGTCCAGGGCATAGCCCAGGGCGACCTTGGCCGCGACCTTGGCGATGGGGTAGCCCGTGGCCTTGGAGGCCAGCGCCGAGGAGCGCGATACGCGCGGGTTGACCTCGATGACCACGTACTGCGCGGAGTTGGGGTTGAGCGCGAACTGGACGTTGCAGCCGCCGACGATGCCCAGCGCGTCGACGATGTTCAGCGCCGCGGTGCGCAGCATCTGGTACTCCTTGTCCGCGAGGGTCTGGGAGGGCGCGACGACGATGGAGTCGCCCGTGTGCACGCCCACGGGGTCGAGGTTCTCCATGTTGCAGACGGTGATGCGGTTGCCGTAGCCGTCGCGCAGGACCTCGTACTCGATCTCCTTCCAGCCGGCGATGCACTTTTCGATCAGGCACTGGTGCACGCGCGAGAGGCGCAGCCCGTTGTCGCAGGTGGTCTCCAGCTCCTCGCGGTTTGTGCAGATGCCGCCGCCGGAGCCGCCCAGCGTGTAGGCCGGGCGCACGATGACCGGGTAGCCGATGCGGTCGGCAAAGGCGCAGGCGTCCTCGACGGACTCCACGACCAGGCCGTCCACGCACGGCTCGCCGATGGCGAGCATCGTCTCCTGGAAGGCGAGGCGGTCCTCCGCCTTCTTGATGGCCGGGGGCTGGGTGCCGATGACGCGCACGCCCATGCGGTCCCAGTAGCCCTCCTCGTTGAGCTCCATGGCAAGGTTCAGGCCCGTCTGGCCGCCGAGTGTGGCAAGGACCGCGTCCGGCCGCTCGCGCTCGACGACCTTCTTGACGCTGTCTGCGACCAGGGGCTCGATGTAGACGCAGTCGGCGATGTCGGCGTCGGTCATGATGGTTGCGGGGTTGGAGTTGATGAGCACGACCTCCAGCCCCTCCTCCTTCAGGGCGCGGCAGGCCTGGGTTCCCGCGTAGTCGAACTCGGCCGCCTGGCCGATGACGATGGGGCCGGACCCAATGACCAGCACCCGGTGGATATCCTCTCTCTTAGGCATCGCGCTTCCCTCCCATGACGTGGATGAATCGGTCGAACAGGAACCCGGTGTCCACGGGCCCGGGGCTGGCCTCGGGGTGGAACTGGACGGTGAAGACGCGGCCGCCGTCGTAGCTTACGCCCTCGACCGTGCCGTCGTTGACGTTGACAAAGCTCACCCTGCCCTCGCCGGGCACGGAGTCGCCGCGGACGACGTAGCCGTGGTTCTGGCTGGTGATGTAGACGCGGCCGGTGGCGAGCTCCTTGACCGGGTGGTTGACGCCGCGGTGGCCGTACTCCATCTTCTCGGTCTTGGCGCCCAGGGCCAGCGCCGTGATCTGGTGGCCCAGGCAGATGCCGAAGATCGGGATGCCGCTCTCGTAGAGCTTGCGCACGCAGGCGATGGGGCCGGTGCACTCCTCCGGGTCCCCCGGCCCGTTGGAGAGCATGATGCCGTCGGGCTTGACGGCCAGGACCTCTTCGGCGGGCGCGTCCTGCGGGAAGACGTAGAGGTCGCAGCCCCTGCGGCGCAGGGACTTGAGGATGGAGTTCTTCGCGCCGTAGTCCATCAGCGCCACGCGCGGCCCCTGCCCCGGGAAGTGCTCCATCTCCTTGCGGCTGACACGGGCGACCACGCCGCGGACGCGGTAGTCCCGCGCGAGCTTTACGCAGGCCTGGATGTTCCAATCGGTGCGGGAGGTGAGCATGCCGTTCATGGTGCCGCGCGTGCGCAGGTGGCGCGTCAGGGCGCGGGTGTCCAGCCCGGCGATGCCGGGGATGTCGTGGCGCGCAAGGTAGGCGTCCAGCTCCTCGCGGCTGCGGTAGTTGGAGGCCCTGCGCGCCACCTGCTGAACGATGAAGGCCGACGCCCAGGGCTGCCGGCTCTCGGCGTCCTCCTCGTTGATGCCGTAATTGCCCATCAGCGGATAGGTCATGGTCACGCCCTGCCCGGCATAGGAAGGGTCGGTCAGCACCTCCAAATAGCCGGCCATGGCCGTGTTGAACACGACCTCGCAGACCGTATCGCGGTCCGCGCCGATGCGCTCGCCTTCAAAGACCGTGCCGTCTTCCAGGATCAAATATGCTTTCATGCGCGCCTCCTGCTTCGCTTTTTCTGTGTATCAATATACCATTTTTGCTCATAAATTGCAAAGCACTTTGCGGGAAATAACCAACTTTTAACCTTCGTTCCCGCCGCGGGGCCTTGCTTTTCCGGGTGTGAAGTTGTATAATGCAGGATTAGATTGAAGCGTGTTTCCAAGCCCCGGCGAAGAGACACGTTCGCTTGTGTTCTCTGATTTTCGCTCGATCCTGCGTCTCCGGCGCCGGATCGAGCGATTTTTTTCGATTCCTTCGCAAAAAACCGGAACCTTTAATGCAAACTTAATCTTCATCGTTCGCCGCCGCCGGAACAGAAATTTTACATTTTTTGACGCTCGGCTCTCCCCTTGCAAAATATGCACGCCGCGCGCGGCATCATGCAGGGATCGCGCCGCGGGGTGAATTTTTATGCAGGTTGGCTCCTCTCCCCTCCCCGCCCGGCCGCGCCGGGGTGCTTGACAGACGGCCGCTTTTTTTGTAGTGTTAAGGCAGTATTCCCATTGGGCAATGGGCAAAGCGAAGAGAGGAAAAGAGACAGAAGACGGGAGGAGAGTTCATGGCAAGGGCAAAGCACCAAACCGTGCTCGTTCTGGACTTTGGCGGGCAGTACAACCAGCTCATCGCGCGCCGCGTGCGCGACGAGGGCGTGTATGCGGAGCTGATCCCGGGCGACAGCTCCATCGAGCGCATCCGCGCCAAGGAGCCCGTGGGGCTGATCCTGACGGGCGGCCCGAACAGCGTATACGCCGACGGCGCGCCGCGCTGCACCCCGGAGATCTTCGAGATGGGGATCCCGGTGCTGGGCATCTGCTACGGCATGCAGCTGATGACGGTGATGCTGGGCGGCTCGGTCCGCTCGGCGCAGACCAAGGAATATGGAAAGACGGACGTGGAGCTGCGCGACTGCGCGCTCTTTGACGGCATCGACCGCAGCACGGTCTGCTGGATGAGCCACACGGACCAGGCGGACAAGCTGCCGGCAGGGTTCTCCGCCGCGGCGACGACGGCGACCTGCCCCATCGCGGCCATCGCGGACGAGGGGCGGCGCTTCTACGGCGTGCAGTTCCACCCGGAGGTGCAGCACACCGCGCGCGGCCAGGAGATGCTGCGCAACTTCCTCTATAAGGTGTGCAGGCTGGACGGCGACTGGTCCATGCCGCAGTTCGTGCAGGAGACGATCGAGGCGCTGCGCGAAAAGGTGGGCAAGGGCCGCGTGCTACTGGCGCTCTCGGGCGGCGTGGACAGCTCGGTCTGCGCGGCGCTGCTCAGCCGCGCGGTGGGCCGCCAGCTCACGTGCGTGTTCCTGGACATCGGCCTGATGCGCAAGAACGAGCCGGAGCAGGTGCGCGTCATGTTCGAGGGCAAGTTCGACATGGACCTGCGCTTCCTGGACGAGAGCGAGCACTTCCTGACGGCGCTTGCGGGCGTGACCGATCCGGAGCGCAAGCGCAAGATCATCGGCGAGCAGTTCATCCGCGCCTTTGAGCGGGCGGCCAAGGAGATCGGCAAGGTGGAGTTCCTGGCGCAGGGCACGATCTATCCGGACGTTGTGGAGTCCGGCGCGGGCCAGGCGGCGACCATCAAGAGCCACCACAACGTCGGCGGCCTGCCGGACGTGATCGACTTCCAGGAGATCCTGGAGCCGCTGCGCAGCCTCTTCAAGGACGAGGTGCGCCGCCTGGGCCTGGAGCTCGGCCTGCCCGAGAACATGGTCTGGCGCCAGCCCTTCCCCGGGCCGGGCCTTGCGGTGCGCATCATCGGCGACATCACGCGCGAAAAGGTCGAGATCCTCAAGGACGCGGACGCCATCTTCCGCGAGGAGATCGACAAGGCGGGCCTGAACCGCGACATCAACCAGTACTTCGCGGTCCTGACCAACATGCGCTCCGTCGGCGTCATGGGCGACGAGCGCACCTATGACTTCACCGTGGCGCTGCGCGCGGTGTGCACGGTGGACTTCATGACCGTGGACTGGGCGCGCATCCCCTACGACGTGCTGGCCCGTGCCTCGGCGCGCATCGTCAACGAGGTGCGCTCGGTCAACCGCGTCGTCTACGACATCACGACCAAGCCCCCGGCAACCATCGAGTGGGAATAATGGCTGAAACGGCTGGAAGCCGCATGATCCCTACATTTTTTGCTGCCTGCATTTGCCCGTGGCAGTATTTTGGCATGAAAATCCGGAAACGCAAAAGAGCCCTCGGCCACCAGGTCGGGGCTCTTTTTGCTGGACAAATATTTCTACGGCTGTGGAGTCCCGGCGGCAGGGATTGGGCGCACGAGCGGAAATACCCTCTGCCGCCTATAGCCAGGCGCCAGTGCATGGGGTTCCTGGTGATCTTTGGGCAAGCGGAGCGAAAAAAGTTTGAAGAGATCCGAGAGAGCCTCCCCCCCCCTGCCGTCTGCAGGCAATACGACGAGGCAAAACCCTATCGCGGCGGAAAATGGGCCCTGTTTTCACCGACCGATGCGACGGAATTGGCGGCGGCCGAATCGAAAGCCGCCGCTCCGATCGCCCGCGGCGGAATAGTCCGCTTCGCGGAAAGGTCCGCACAGGAAAAAGCGCCGCGCCCTGTTTTAGACAGGGCGCGGCGCTTTGCGCGAGAGTCTCCCCTGCTCTGCGGTCAGGGCAGGGTGTTGCCCGCGGCCAGGTAGAGGTCGTACCACTCCTGGCGCGTCAGGACGATGTCCGGCGCGCGCAGGCAGTCGCGCAGGCGGTCCAGGTTCATCGTGCCCACGATCGGCTGCAGGCGCGCGGGATGCCGCAGCAGCCAGGCCAGCGCAATGGTGGTGTTGGAGACGCCGTACTTCTCGGCGAGCTTGTCGATGGCCGCGTTGAGCTCCGGGTACTTTTCGCTCCCCAGGAACACGCCGCCAAAGAAGCCGTACTGGAAGGGCGACCAGGGCTGGATCGTGATGTCGTTCAGGCGGCAGTAGTCCAGGACCGAGCCGTCGCGGTCCACGGCGGCCTCCTCGCCCGTGTTGACGTGGATGCCCGCGGAGATCGGCGTGCAGCAGGCCAGGGAGAGCTGGATCTGGTTGGCCGCGATCGGCATGGGCATGTACTTCTGCAGGAGCTGCATCTGCATCGGGTTCTGGTTGGAGACGCCGAAGTGGCGCACCTTGCCGCTGGCCTTGAGCTCGCAGAAGGCCTCGGCGACCTCCTCCGGCTCCATGAGCGCATCCGGGCGGTGCAGGAGCAGAACGTCCAGGTACTCCACCTTCAGGCGCTTGAGGCTCTCGTCCACGCTGCGCAGGATGTGCTCGCGGGAGAAGTCGTAGCGCTTGCCCGGGACGATGCCGCACTTGGACTGGATAATCAGCTCCTCCCGCGGGATGCCCGCGATGGCCTTGCCGAAGAGCTCCTCGCAGGTGCCGCCGCCATAGATGTCCGCGTGGTCGAAGAAGTTTGCGCCGTATTCCAGCGCCGTGCGGACGTAGGTTTGCGCGCCGCGCTCGTCCAGCGCGGTCAGGCGCATGCAGCCCAGCGCGACCGCCGGCACCGCAAGGCCCGTCTTGCCAAGGGGAATGGTTCGCATGTCTCTCGTCCTCCTCGTCGGTTTAGTTGCCGAGCGCCTCGTGCGCCGCGCGGAGCTGCTCGCGGATGTGCAGGTGCTGGGGGCACTTCTTCTCGCAGGCGCCGCACTGCACGCAGGCGGCCGCGTTCTGGAAGTTCAGCCAGGGCTCCTTGCCGATGCGGGCGTAGTTGTCCCGGGCGAACTTGGTCAGGCCGTAGACCCGGTGGTAGTTCATCATCTTGAAGATCTCCGGGATGTTGATGCCCTTGGGGCAGGGCATGCAGTAATTGCAGCCCGTGCAGTAGAGGTCCGCCAGGCGCCGGTTCTCCTCGAGCGAGGCGGCGATGCGCGCCTCCTCCTCCGGGGTCAGGGGCTCCATGTTGCTGGCCACGGCGGCGTTCTCCTCCACCATGTCCATGGAACTCATGCCGGACAGGGCGATGTTGACGTTCCTGTTGTTCATCACAAAGCGCAGGGCCATCTCCGCCGAGGACTGCACCTTGCCGGGCAGCAGGTCCTGGATGACCTTGGAGGGCGCGCCCAGGCGGCCGCCGCCCACCGGGCCCATGATGGTCACGCCCAGGCCCTGCTCGTGCGCGTAGGCGATGGCGTCCTCGTTTGCGCGGTCGAGCAGGTTGTACTGACAGAGCACCGAGGCAAAGACGCCCTCCCCGCGCCGGATGATCTCGATCATGTTCTCCGGCGCGTCGTGGAAGGAGAAGGAGATGTGGCGGATCACGCCCGCATCGCGCAGCTTCCGGGCGCGGGCCATGGGGCCGTCCGGCGTGTCGAGGCGCTCGACGAAGGTCTTGAGCGAGATGCCCCACATGTGGTAAAAGTCGATGTAGTCGGTGTCCAGCTTCTTCAGGGAGGTTTCGAGCTTGCGCTCCAGGTCGTCGCCGGAGGCCTCCTCGCTGGGGTACTTGGTGGACAGGTAGACCTTGTCCCGCCGGCCCTTGAGCGCCTTGCCCACGATGATCTCGGACTGCTTCTCACAGTAGCCCGGCGCGGTGTCGAAGTAGTTGACCCCGAGCTCCATGGCCCGGTGCATCATGCGGATGCTCTCCTCCTCGTCGAAGACCTTCTTGCCGTCGACCTCCCGGCTCGGGAAGCGCATGCACCCAAAACCCAGGCGGGAGACCTGGATGCCGGTCCCGCCAAATTCCGTGTACTGCACAAATTCCGCCCCTTTCTAAAAGACGAGTATTCCGCAAAAAAAGCGCGGCGGCGCGTATCCGCACGCCGCCGCGCCAAGACGGTCAGTCGAGAATGCCGTGGATGGGGTTGTTGCGCATGGCTGCGCCGCGCTCGTAGTGGGTGGTCAGGTCGATGGCGCGGTTTTCGCGGCTGGCCTTCTCAAAGCCGGTCATGATCTCCAGGACGTGGAGGGTCTGCGTCCAGCTGGCGCGGGCCGCGCGGCCGTCCGTTATGGCCTTGGCCATGTCCGCAAGGCCCAGGGCGCGGCTGTTCTCCTTGTAGTCGAAGAGCAGCGGCATCTCCATCAGCCCGCCCTGCTCCGGGCGCAGGAGCTTGACCGGCCCGCCGAAGGTGTTGGGGTCCGGGCAGATGAGGGTGCCCTTGGTGCCGTAGACCTCCAGGCGCGCCTGCCCCTCGTTGTAGACGTCGAAGGTGGTGAAGATCGTGCCCACCGCGCCGCAGTCAAAGTCCATGATGCCGGTGACGTAGGTCGGCACGTCCACGGTGATGTCCGTGCCGCGCTTGGGCGCGCTGGTGATGGTGCGGTGCGGGAAGGTGGTCTTGGTGCGGCCCATGAGGCTGCGCACGCCGCCCAGCAGGTTCACCAGCGCCGTGACGTAATACGGTCCCATGTCCAGCATGGGTCCGCCGCCGCGCTTGTAGTAGAACTCCGGGTCCGGATGCCAGCCCTCGTGGCCGCGGCAGATCATGAAGGCCGCCGCGCCCACCGGGTCGCCGATGAAGCCGTCGTCGATGAGCTTGCGGCAGGTCTGGATCCCTGCGCCCAGGAACGTATCCGGCGCGCCGCCCAGGAACAGGCCCTTCTCCTTGGCGATCTGCACGAGCTCCTGCCCGAGCTCAAAGGTCGCGGCCAGGGGCTTTTCGGAGTAGACGTGCTTGCCCGCCAGCAGCGCGGGCTTGGTCACGCCGTAGTGCTCGTCCGGCCGGGTGAGGTTGAGGATGATGTCGACCTGCGGGTCGTCAAAGGCCTCGTACATGTCCTTGTAGATGCGGGGGACGTTCCACTTCTTGGCCGCGGCCTCCGCCTTTTCGCGCACGAGGTCGCACACGCCGGTCAGCTCGATCTCGTGGAAGGTCTCCGTGATGTTCTTCAGGTAAATGCCGCTGATGTCGCCGGTGCCGATCATCGCGATCTTGACGGTCTTGCTCATTTTCGTGCTGCCTCCCTGGTCTTAGTACATCTTGGCGGTGTTTTCAAACCGCGCGGTGGAGAGGTTGTGCTCCACAGCGTACTGCTTGCCCTGCGCCGCCCAGAGCATTCCGCGCTCCATGAGGAGCTCGGCTGCGGGCGACTTTTCGAACACGTCGTCGTGATGGCCGAGGGAGTTGTAGAACACGCGGCCGTTGCCCCAGAACTTGGTCCAGGCCACGGGCATGTCCACGGGCTTGTTGGAGATGTGGTAGTAGGGCACGACGGGGAAGCGCGTCGTGGCCAGGACCTCGATGGCGGGGTCCACGTGCAGGTAATAGTGCTCGGAGCAGACGGGGAAGTCCTCGATGCCCTCGACGATGGGCGAGGAGCCGTGGCGGATGTTGACCATGTAGTCGATTCCGTCGCCGCCCGGGTGCGAGACCCACTGGCCGCCGGTCATGAACTGCCACTCCGTGTCCTCGCGGAAGGCGTCGCACATGCCGCCGTGGCAGCCGGCCAGGCCCACGCCCGCGCCCACGGCGCGGGAGACGTTCTGCACGTACTTGTGGTCGATGGCGCCCATCGTCCAGCAGGCGACGATGAGGTCCAGCTTCAGCAGCGCCTCGGCGTCGTCCAGGACCGAGAGCGTATCGGAAATGGTGCAGGTATAGCCATGCTTTTCCATCAGGCGGGCAAAGCGCTTGCTCGTCAGCTGCGGCTCGTGGCCGTCCCACCCGCCCTGCACGATCAGGACGGTCTTTTCCGTTTTTTCGTTCATAAGTTACCCCTCCCTGTGGTTTCTTTCTCTTTGGGTTGATTTTGCCCGGGGTTCCGCTAGCAGGATAGCACACTTTCCGGCAAATTGCAATCGGCTGCCGGGCGGTTTTTTCGCCGGTTTTTTTCCGCTCAGGGCTCTGGGATTTCCTGGCCCGGCGCCCAGATCAGCTCGCTCTCATAGGCGTGGGAGAACCGGTAGCCGAGCTTTTCCGCAAGGCGCAGCGAGGGCAGGTTCGCCGCGTCCCAGCTCGGGTAGAGGCCGCGGCTGAGGCAGTCCAGGATCAGGCGCGCGGCGCAGGCGGCGGCCAGGCCCTGGCGCCGGCAGTCCGCGCGCGTGTCGATCTGGATCTCGATGCCGCCGCGGTAGCGGCTGTAGCCCGAGGCGCCGGCGACGATCTCCTCCCCGCGCACGGCCACCACGCCCAGGCTCTGCGCGGCGTAGGCTTCGTAGGTCGGATACATCGCGGTCATGTCGCGCGACCACGCCTGCGCGCGGGTGCGCGCGAACGCCTCCGGCCCCATGCGCTGCAGCGCCGCGCCCGCGGGCAGGCTTTCGGCCAGCGCGGCAAGGCGCGCGCGGTCAAAGGCCTGCGGGTCCTTTTTCGTGGCGTACCGCGCGACGCGGCGCCACCTGCCGGGATGGACCCGGCGCACGAGCGCGGCCCAGCGCTCATCCTGGGGCACGGCGAGCAAGCAGGGATGCGCCGCGCCCGCGAGCAGGCCGCGCGCCAGGGCCTCCGCCGCGGGGTCCTGCGCGTCCCCGGCCAGGAAGGCGAAATCCCCGAGGCGCGCCACGGCCGCGCGCACCGGCGCCTCGCACCCCGCGAGGACCTCGCCCATGCTGCCGTCCAGGCAGCTCTCGATCAGCGTCTCCTCCCACGCGCCGAACAGCGGCCGCGCCGCCGCGCGCTGGGATTCGCCCTGCAAAACCATCGTCATTCGTTCCATCCTCCCCGTTTTTGCCATCATTATAGCAGTTTTCGCGCGGAAGTGCAAAAAAAGAAGGGCTTCGCAGCGCTTTGCGAAGCCCTTCTTTGCCGGAGCGGGCGCGTCAGTCCCTGCCCACGATGGCCACGCGCATCAGGTTCGTCGAGCCCGTGGTGTTGAGCGGGATGCCCGCGGCGATGACGACGGTGTCGCCGTTGACCACCGCGTCGATCTGCTTGGCGCAGTCGATGGCGTGCAGCAGCAGCTCGTCGCTGGAGCGCTGCATCCGCGCCAGCACCGGGAACACGCCCCAGGACAGGGCGAGCTGGTGCATGGTCTTCTCCACCGGGGTGGCGGCGACGATGATCTGCCGGGGGTGGAACTTGGACATGCGCTGGGCGGTCTGGCCGGACTTGGTCACCACGATGATGGCCTTTGCGCGCAGGTCGTTTGCGGTGGTGCAGGTCGCGTCGCAGACGGCGTTTGTGGTGTCCTCGTTGTCGATGTCGTACTTGATGCCGGCGTAGACGTCCATGTCAAAGGCGTCCTCCTCGGCCTGGGTGACGATGCGGCTCATGACCTTGACCGCGAGCGCCGGATACTTGCCCATGGCCGTCTCCCCGGAGAGCATGACCGCGGAGGTGCCGTCAAAGACCGCGTTGGCCACGTCCGTGATCTCGGCGCGGGTGGGGTTGGCGTGCGCGATCATGGATTCGAGCATCTGCGTTGCGGTGATGACGATCTTGCCCGCCTGGTAGCACTTCTTGATGAAGCGCTTCTGCAGGCCGGGCAGGCGCTCGAAGGAGAGCTCGACGCCCATGTCCCCGCGGGCGACCATGATGCCGTCGGAATAGGCCAGGATCTCGTCGAAGTTGTTGACGCCCTCGATGTTTTCAATCTTGGAGATGATGCGCAGGTTCCGCGCGCCGTGGTAGTCCACGAACTTGCGCAGGGCGATGACGTCCTCCTTGCAGCGGACGAAGGAGGCGGCGACAAAGTCCACGTCGTTCTCGATGCCAAAGAGGATGTCCGCCTTGTCCTGGTCGCTTAAGAAGGGCAGCTCCAGGTGGACGTTGGGGACGTTGATGCCCTTGTGGTTGCTGATGCGCCCGCCGTGGATCACGCGACAGATCACGTCCGTCTCCGTGCAGGATTCGACGTTGAGCTCGATGTTGCCGTCGTCGATCAGGATGCTGTTGCCGGGCCGCAGCTCCCGCGGCATGCCCGCGTAGGTGACGGTCACGGCATTTTCGTCGCCCTCGATCTCCCGCGTGGTCAGGGCGAAGGCCGCGCCCTCCTCCAGGAAGGCCTCGCCGTTCTTGAAGTCCTTGACGCGGATCTCGGGGCCGCGCGTGTCCAGCAGGATCGCCAGGGGCACGTTCTCCTCCTGCCGAACGCGCTTGAGGCGGTCCATCGTCTCCTTATGGTAGGCATGCGTGCCGTGGGAGAAGTTCAGCCGCGCCACGTTCATGCCGCTGTGGACCAGTTTTTTCAGCATTTCCTCGCTGTTGCTCGCCGGGCCGATGGTGCATACAATCTTGGTCCTACGCATCCGTATCCGTCATCCCTTTCCAATGCCAAATCTTCTTCAGAGTACATGATAGCGGCCGTTTTTGAAGGATCTGTAGAGGCTCTGTAAACTTATGCGGAATTTGCATAAAAAAAGTATTAGGATTCCCTTTGCGCAGGACTTCCGTCATTGCACACAATCCTCGTTCCGCTTGTTCGATCCGTCTACAATTCAGTATAGCAGAAATTCCCGCTTCCCGTCAATCGCGGGATGGAGAGGATTTCCAGCGCGCGGGGCGCAAAAAAAAGCGGGCCCCGGCGGCGGAGCCCGTTTTTCCCTCATCGCTTGGTGTGCGGCGTGAAGAGGACGCTGGCAAGGTACCCGAAGACGATCGCCGCGGCGATGCCCGCGGCCGTGGCCGTCACGCCCCCGGTGAGCGCGCCGAGCAGGCCGCTCTCCTCCACCGCCTCGCGCGCGCCGGTGGCCAGGCTGTAGCCAAAGCCCGTCAGCGGCACGGTCGCGCCCGCGCCGGCCCATTCCACCAGCGGCTCGTACAGGCCCAGCGCCGTCAGCACCACGCCCGCGGTCACGAGCGCCACGAGGATGCGCGCGCTGGTCAGGTTCGTGTACAGCAGCAGGAGCTGACCGGCGGCGCAGATCAGCCCGCCGACCAGGAACACCTTGGCATACATCATCCTTCCTCCACCTCCAACGTCACCGCGTGCGCGATGGCCGGTATGCTCTCGCCCTGCTGGCTGGTGGTCGTGCTCATCAGCGCCCCGGTCGCCAGGAAGAGCAGGCGCCGGATCTCGCCCGAGAGCATCCGACGGAACAGCCAGCCGTTCAGGCAGCAGGCGGAGCACCCGCAGCCGCTGCCGCCGGCGTGCACGTCCTGCTCGGGCGAAAAGACCTCGCAGCCGCAGTCGATGTACCGCCCGTCCAGGGAGACGCCCTTCTGCTCACAGAGCAGGCACATCAGGTCGTAGCCCACGCAGCCGAGGTCGCCCGTGACGATCAGGTCGTAGTCCTGCACGCTCCGGTGCAGGTCGCGCAGGTGCGCCAGCAGCGTATCCGCCGCGGCGGGGGCCATGGCCGCGCCCATGTTGTTGATGTCCGTCTGCTGCCTGTCCACGACGCGGCCGATCGTGGCGGCGGTGAGGCGCAGGGGCAGGCCCTTTGCCTCGCCGCGGCCCAGGAGCGTCGCGCCCGCGCCCGTCACGGTCCACTGCGCGGTGGGCGTGCGCTGGTTGCCCAGCTCCAGCGGGAAGCGGTACTGCCGCTCGGCCGTGGCAAAGTGGGAGCAGGTGGCGCAGACCACGCGGTCCGCGTACCCGCCGTCGACCAGCAGCGCGCCCAGCAGCAGGGATTCCGCCATGGTCGAGCACGCGCCGTACAGCCCCAGGAACGGCGCGCCGAGCTGCCGCGCCGTGTAGCTGGCGGAGACGATCTGGTTGAGCAGGTCGCCGCCGAGGAAGGCGTCCACCGCGTCCGCGTACACGCGCGCCTTGGACAGCGCCAGGTCCACGGTGTGCTCGAGCATCTTGGCCTCGCCGCGCTCCCAGCTCTTCTCCCCGAGGGTGTCGTCCTCGAACGTTTCGTCGAACGTGCCGGCCAGCGGGCCCTCGGCCTCCTTGGGCCCCGCCATGGAGGCGAAGGAGAGCACGCGCGGCCGGTTCTGCAACAGGACGCTCTGCGCGCCCCGCTTCTTTTCTGCCATATTCTTCTACCCTCCCTGCACGAGGCGGACGGCGTAGTAGATCACGCCGTAGAGCACCGAGGCCGTGATGCCGTAGACCAGCACGGGCCCGGCCACGACGAACATCTTGGCCCCCACGCCCAGGACGTACCCCTCGCGCTTAAACTCCATCGCCGGGGAGACGACGGAATTCGCAAACCCCGTGATGGGCACGATCGACCCTGCGCCCGCGAACTTGCCGATGCGGTCGTAGAGGCCCAGGCCCGTCAGCAGCGCGGAGAGGAAGATCAGCGCCGTGGAGGTGAAGGCGGAGACCGCCTTGTCGTCCAGCCCCAGCGGGCCCGCGCCAAGGTCCCGGATCGCCTGGCCCACGCAGCAGATCAGCCCGCCCACGCCAAAGGCCTTCAGCAGCGCCAGGGCTGTGCTCCCCGCGCTGCTGCGGGGCGAAACGCGCTGGACCAGTTCGTCATATTCCCTCGCTTCCGGCGTCTTTTCCCGATGCAAAGTCCTCACCCTTTCTCAAAATGCTCTCGATCCGCCGCAGAAACACGGCGTCGCGCATCGCGGGCCGCGCAAGGCCCCACCGCGCGAAGCGCCACCAGACCGCCGCCGTCAGCGCTGCGGCGCAGATCGCCAGGAGCATGTAGATCCATCCCCGCCGCTTTCGCACGCGCTCCGCCTCCTTTTGCCGCTTATTCTCCCCCGGCGCGCGCGTTTCATGCGTAAAAAAAGCGCGCCAAATTTCTTCGGCGCGCAAAACGCGCGGGGTCAGAGCTCGACCGTGCGCGTCGCGATCCGCTGGGCAAGGGCGGGGTTGTGCGTCACGGCGAGGAGCCCCAGGGACCGCGCCTTGGCCGCCTCCAGCAGCGCGTTCCAGATCTGCGCCTGGGTGATGCCGTCGAGCATGGTGCTGATCTCGTCCAGGATGAGGTAGGGCGCGCCGCTGCACAGGGCGCGGGCCACGCAGAAGCGCTGCAGCTCCCCGCCGGAGAGCTCCCGCGGGAAGCGGTCCAGCCAGGCGCGCTCGATGCCCAGGGCCATGAGGTCCTCCTCGCGGATGGCGCCGCTCTCCTCCAGCACGCGGCGCAGGCGCCAGCGCGGGTTGATGGCCTTTTCCGGGTGCTGCCAGATGAGCTGCACCGGGCAGACGCCTTTTTCCGGCAGGGGCTTTCCCTCCAGCAGGATCTGCCCGGACTGTGGGCGCGCATAGCCGGCCAGGAGCAGGGCGAGCGTGGTCTTTCCCCGGCCGGAGGGCGCAAAGAGCGCAACGCGCTCGCCCCGCTCCACGCGCAGGCTCACGTCCTCCAGCACGAAAGGACCCCGCCGGCCGTAGCGGAAGGAGACGTTCTTTGCCTCAAGCGCCATACAGACACCTCACTTCCCCGCCGCGGACCGGCCGCATGGGCGGCACGCCCGCCTCGCAGGCGGCCGTGCGGCGCGGGCAGCGCGGCGCGAACACGCAGCCCCTGGGCAGGTTCCCGGCATAGGGCTGAAAGCCGGGGATGGGCACAAAGCCGTTCTGCGGGAGCGCGCGCCACAGCGCCTGGGAGTACGGGTGGCGCAGCGCCTCCGTGCCCGCGCGGAAGTCCGCGGCCGGCGCGATCTCCACCGTGGTTCCGGCGTAGAAGACGGCCACGCGGTCCGCAAAGGCGACGGCCAGGTCCACGTCGTGCGTGATGAGCACGACGGCGCGGCCCTCGTCCGCCATCCCGCGGAAGAGGCGCAGGGCCTCCAGCGCCTGGTCCAGGCTCATGCCGGGCGTGGGCTCGTCCGCGATGAGGAGCTGCGCGTCCGCAAGCAGCGCGGTGGCCACCAGCACGCGGCGCGCCATGCCGCCGGAGAGCTGGAAGGGATAGAGCTTCTCCGTGCCCTCGGGCAGGCCCAGGCGCGAAAAGAGGCGCCGGCGCGTTTCCACCGGCCGGGGCGAGCGGTGGCCGTCCGCCTGGGGGCCGACCTTCATCAGGGGGTCCAGGTACTGCACGGACTGCGGCACGAGGGCGATCTCGCTGCCGCGCAGGCGCTTTTGCCGGTCCTGGGTGAGCGGCTCGCCCTTGTAGCGCATTTCGCCGGTGCGTGTGGCGTTTGCCGGGAGCAGGCCCAGGATCGCCGAGGCGAGCAGGCTCTTGCCCGACCCGGAGGACCCGGCGACCGCCACGACCTCCCCGGGCCGGACGGAGAGCGTCAGGTCCGAGAGGACCGCAAGGTCCCGCTGCGCAAGGCCCCGGTCGTACATGCGGAAGGAGACGCGCAGGTCCTGAATTTCCAAGATGGGTTGCAAGTGGGATTCCTCCTTCTCTTATTCCTGTGCGCTCCAGGGGTCCAGCACCCGGCGCACCTGTTCGCCCAGCCGGTCCACGAGCAGCACCAGCAGCACCAGCGCCGCCCCCGGGAGCACCGCGCTCCACCACTGCCCCGCGGAGAGGTAGCGCATGCTCTCCGAGAGGATGATGCCGATGGCCGGCTGCTCCGGCGGCAGGCCGAACCCCAGAAAGGAGACCGACGCCTCGTGCAGGATCGCGTGGGGGAAGAGCAGGATCAGCCCCACGAGGAACTGCGGCATAAGGTGCGGCAGCAGGTGGTGGACGAGAATCCACGCGCTGGACTTGCCGAGCTTTCGCGACACGGCGACGTAGGGCTGGCCGCGCAGCTGCAGCACCTCGGCGCGGATGAGGCGCGCCAGGCTGCACCAGTGCGTCGCCGCGATGCCCACCAGCAGCCCCTTGAGCCCCCGGCCCAGGGCGAAGGAGATCAGCATCACCAGGATCGTGTGCGGCACGCCCATCACAAGGTCGATCCCCCAGTTGATCCCCGCGTCCACGCGCCGGGAGCCGATCGCCGAGGCGATGCCCACCAGCACCGCGATGCCCGCGCTGATGAGCGAGGCCGCAATGCCCACCGTCATGCTCGTGGAAAGGCCCTTGAGCGTGCGCAGCAGCAGGTCCCGCCCCAGCGCGTCCGTGCCGAAGGGGTGCGAAAGCGAGGGCGCCTGGCCGGCCTGCAGATAGCTGCCGGCGATGGCCTCCTCCGGGATGAGGAGGCCGAGCGCGTACACGCCCGCGAGCACCGCGGCCAGCAGGATCGCCAGCGCCAGGACGCGCGCGCGGCGGTTTGCAAGCGCCCTCATGCCTCCACCTCCCGGATGCGCGGGTCCACCACGCCATAGAGCAGGTTGGCGATCAGGTTCCCCGCGCAGACGAACAGCGCGGAGAACAGCGTGATCCCCAGCAGCAGCGGCACGTCCCCGCCAAGGCCCGCCGCGGCCGCCGCGCTGCCAAGGCCCGGGTAGCTGAACACGTTCTCCGCCAGCACCGAGCCGCCGAACAGCTCCGCAAAGGAGGAAAACTGCAGCGTCAGCGCGGGCAGCAGGACGTTGCGCAGGTCGTGGCGGAAAAGGCGCGTTAAGGCCCCCTCGCCGCGGGCGCGCGCAAAGAGCGCGTACTCGCTGTTCTCCACGTCGATGACCTTCTGCCGCGTGTGCAGCGCGATGTTGGAGAAGGAGAGGAAGCTCAGCGTCACCGCCGGCAGGATCAGGTGGTAGATCCGCTGGCCGAGCGTGACCTCCGCCTGCGTAAGGCCTATGGGGCTGGAGAACCCGGTCGGGAACCACTTCAGCCACACCGAAAAGACCAGCAGCAGGAGCAGCCCCAGCCAGAACGTCGGCACGGAGCTGAGCACATAGCAGACCTTCTTGAGGAGGCGGTCCGGCCAGCGGTCGCGGAACAGGCCCATCGCGCAGCCCACCCCAAAGCCCAGCAGCCCGGAGAGCACCCACGCGCTCACCATCAGCGCCAGAGAATTCCCAAACCGCTCGGCAAGGATCTCCGCCACCGGCCGCCGGTAGAGCGAGGAGACGCCCAGGTCCCCGTGCAGCACGGAGGAGAGCCAGGAGAGGTAGCGCTGCACGGGCGGCTGGTCCACGCCCCAATAGGCCTCGATCTGCGCCCGCTGCTCCGGGGAGACGGCCGTGCCCAGGCCCAGGATGTACTGCTGCACCGGGTCCACGGGCGAGGCCGTGACCAGGACAAAGGCGATCAGGCTCACCGCCAGCAGGAGCGAGAGGATCTTGACCAGGTTCCCCGCGAGGAGGCGCGCAAGGCGGCCGACGGTTCCCTTCATGCTCTATCCTCCGTTTCTTTAGGCGTCCTGGGTCTCTTCCCAGGCCCAGTCCTCCAGGTTCTGCACCAGCGGCAGGCCGTGGCCATGGCCGTGGATCGGCTGCTCCCCGATGGAGAGGCCCTCGCGCACGTAGGTGACGTGGTCCAGGTTCACGATCCACACCCAGGGGCAGGCGCCCCGCATGGCGGTGCCGGTCGTGCCGTCCCACTGGGCGAGCTGCCAGTTCCGGTTGGCCTCCTCGACCGTCAGGGCCTCCATGGCCGCGTCGAGGTAGGCGTCCGTGGTCTGACTGGCGTAGCCCTCCGGGTTGTAGTAGTCGTCCAGGTACGCGCCCGCGGAGCGGTAAAGGTAATACGTCTCGTTCGGGCTGGAGGAGCCCCAGCCCATCATCACCGCCTCGGAGAACATGCGCCGGGCGATCTCGTCCCAGCTGGTGCCCTCGACGACGATCTCGATGCCGATCTTGCGCACCTGCTCGGCTGCGGCCATGGCCACGGCCTGGCGCACGGAGTCGTCCGCCGGGTACAGGCAGGAGAAGGAGGCGCGCACGCCGTCCCGCTCCAGGATGCCGTCGCCGTCCCCGTCCGCCCAGCCCGCGCCGGCGAGGAGCTGCTTGGCGTACTCGACGTCCGTCTCGATGGCGACCTCGGGGTTGTTCCAGGGCATGCCGTCGTTTTCGGAATAGGCGGGCCGGCCGTAGCCGTGCAGGACCGCGTCGGCGATGGCCTGGCGGTCGATCGCGTAGGCGATGGCCTGGCGCACCTCGAGGTTGCAGGTCACGTCGTTGCCGATGGGCGCGCCGTTTGCGGCGGTCTTGCCGGTGTTGGGCTCCATGGGCAGGGTGAAGCCGCGGTTGTCCGCCGAGCGGATGGCCTCGATGCGGTAGCCGGGCACCTCCTGGGCGAGCGTGGCGCTGGTGTAGGCCACGTCCACCTGCCCGGCCTGGACCGCGGCCAGGGCGGCGTCCTCGCTCATGAAGACGATGGTCACGTTCTCAATGGCCGGCGCGCCGCCGTAGTAGTCCTCGTTGGCCACAAAGACGATCTGCTCCTGGGGCCGCCACTCGACGAACTTGTACGGGCCGGAGCCGATGGGGCTGCGGCCGTAGTCCTCGCCGTAGGCGTGCTCCGGCACGATGCCGACCGAGGCCAGGGTGTTGAGGAAGATGGAGGTCGGCTGCGAGAGGGTGACGGCCACGGTGGTTTCGTCCACGGCCTCGGCGGAGACCATGTAGCTCAGGTCCACGGATCCCTGGGCGGCCTTGGCCGTCTCCAGCGTAAAGGCGACGTCCTGGGCGGTGACCTTCTCCCCGTCGGTGAAGTAGGCGTCGTCGCGCAGGGTGAAGGTCCAGGTCAGGCCGTCCTCGGAGAGGGCGTAGTCCGTGGCCAGGTCGTTTTCAAAGTCGAGGTCCGCGGTGTAGCGCACGAGCGTGCTCTGCACGATGGGCGAATTGCCGTGGCCCCAGCCCTGGGTGGGGTCGAGCGTCTCGGGCTCGGAGCCGATGGCGATGACGACGCTGTCCCGCGCGCCCGCGGGCGAAGCGGCCGGGCTCTCCGGGGCGCTGCAGGCCGTGGCGGCCGTCAGCAGGACGAGCGTCAGGAGCAAGACAAGGGCGTTTTTTGCGTGCATGAGGGTTCTCTCCTTCTCCTTGCAGGGTGGTTTTGCGCGAAAACGCAAAAAAAGAAGGCCTACGTCTCCCCTTCGGGGGATGCGCATGCCTTCCTGAGCATACGGTGCGTCTGGAACTCTATTTAGACGGTGTGCCTTCCGCGTCGGATGCGGTTCCCGGCGCTTCTTGCGCCGGCGCGGACGGCTTCGTGCCGTCTTGAGCAGTATACACCCTTTCTGCCGCGAACGCAACACCGGGTTTTCGTCACGCGGGCCTGCGCCACCGCAGCAGGAGCGCGGAGTGCACGATGACCAGCACCGACCCCGCGTTGTGCACCAGCGCGCCGACGACCGGATTCAGCACGCCCGTGATGGCCAGGGCGATGGCCGCGAAGTTCAGCGCCATGGAGAGGACGAGGTTGATGCGGATGGTGCGCATCATCCGCCGGGAGAGGGCCAGCAGGTGCGGCAGCTCCCGGATGTCGTCGTTGACCAGGGCGATGTCCGCGGCGTCCACGGCGATGTCGCTGCCGATGCCGCCCATCGCCAGGCCCACGTCCGCCAGCTTCAGCGCCGGCGCGTCGTTGACGCCGTCGCCGATCATGCAGATGGGCTTGCCCTCCCCCTGGCTCTGGCCGATGAAGCGGAGCTTCTCCTCCGGCAGGCACTGGAAGCGCAGGAGCGAGATGCCGACCTGCGCGGCGATGGCGCGGGCGGCGGCCTCGTTGTCGCCGGTCAGGAGCACGGGCTCCACGCCCTGGTCGCGGACGGCGCGGACCATCTGCGCGCTGTCCGGCCGGAGGGCGTCGGCCAGGGCGAGCAGGCCCGCCGCGGCGCCGTCGACCGCGACGTAGATGAGCGTCGCGCCCATCTCCCGCTGGGCGGCGGCCGCCGCCTCCAGGGCCGCGGGGATTTCGACGCCGCGCGCGGCGAGCAGGGCGGGGTTCCCGGCCAGGATCTCCCGGCCCTCGACGCGCGCCAAGACGCCGCGGCCCGGCTCCATGGCGAAGTCCTCCGCCGCAGCCGGCGCAAGGCCGCGCCGCCCGGCCCCGCGCACCACGGCCTTGCCCAGCGGGTGCTCGGAGAGGGCCTCCACCCCGGCGGCCAGGCGCAGCAGCTCCGCCTCCGCCATCCCGCCGGGGACGGGCAGGACCGCGGTCAGCTCCGGCGTGCCGTGGGTGAGCGTGCCGGTCTTGTCAAAGGCGACGCGCTGCACAGTTGCCAGGCGCTCCAGCGCGTCGCCCTCGCGCACGAGGAAGCCGTGGCGCGTCGCGTTGCCGATGGCCGCCATGATGGCGGTGGGCGTGGCCAGCACCAGCGCGCACGGGCAGAAGACGACGAGGATCGTCACCGACCGCAGGATCTCGCGCGTAAAGACCCAGGTCAGCCCCGCCGCGGCCAGCGCCGCCACGACGATCCAGGTCGCCCACCTGTCCGCGAGGCCCACGATCTTGGCCTTGCCCGCGTCCGCGGACTGGACCAGGCGGATCATGCGCTGCAGGGAGCTGTCCTCCCCGACCTGGGAGGCGCGCATGGTGAAGGCGCCGAAGCGGTTGACCGTGCCGCTGAGGACCTCGTCGCCCGGCCCCTTGTCCACGGGCAGGGATTCGCCGGTCATCACGCTCTGGTCCACGCTGGTCTGGCCGGTCAGGATTGCGCCGTCCACGGGCACGGTCTCGCCCGGGAGCACGCGGAGCACGTCCCCGGCCTGGACGCGCTCGGCGGGGACGACCTCCTCGCCCCCCTCGCGCACGATGCGCGCCGTGCGCGGGGTGAGCTTGACCAGCCGCTCGATCCCCGCGCGGGCCCGCGCGACCGTCAGGTCCTCCAGCAGGCCGCCGAGCTGCATGATGAAGGCCACCTCGCCCGCGGCGAAGTCCTCCCCGATGCAGACCGAGGCGATCAGCGCCAGGGACACCAGCACGTCCGCCTTGATGTCAAAGGCCGTGACCAGGCCGACGACGGCCTCCAGCACGATCGGCACGCCGCACAGCACGATCGCCGCCCACGCCGGGTCAAACGGCAGGGGCAGGCCCAGCAGGCTCAGCGCCAGGCCGATCCCCGAGAGCGCCAGCAGGACGATGTCCTTCTTCGTCCCGCCCAGGTCCAGGAGCCGCTGCAGCCCCTCCATCGCTCGCTTCATTTTCTCTTCTCCCCTTTCGAGGTCATTATACCCATAGGGGTATATGTTTGTCAAGGAGGAAAAAACGCGCGCCCCACCGTTTTTGGGGGGCGCGCGTTCGCAGGGTTTACGCGAGCTTTTCCTTGAGGAAGTTCACGGCCATGGCGATGTCCGCGGCGGGATCGGGGCCGACCTCGCGCTCGATGGTGAGGTAGCCGTCGTAGCCGATCCCGCGCAGGGCGGCCAGGTACTCGCCCCAGGGCACGACGCCCTGGCCGAGCGGCAGCTCCTGGAAGCAGTCCTCCAGGCGCAGGTCGCCGATGCCGCCGTCGGCAAAGAAGTCGTAGATGATCTCCGGATCGTGGTAGGCGATCATCCTGCCGTCCTTGGCGTGGGTGTGGACGATGTAGGGGGCCAGGGTCTTGACCGCGGCGACGGGGTCGTCGCCCGCGACCATGGCCAGGTTTGCCGGGTCGAGGTTGACGCACATGCTCTTGCAGCCGAGGCTGTCGAGGAACGCGCGCAGGGTCACGGCCTTTTCCGGGCCGGTCTCGATGGCGAAGCGGCAGCCGACCTTGTCGCCGTATTCGCCCATGGCGCGGCAGGCCTCCTGCATGACGGCGTAGCGCGGGTGGGCGGGGTCCGCGGGGACGACGCCGATGTGGGTCGTGACGACCGAGCTGCCCAGGTCCAGCGCCAGGTCCATGATGCGCAGGGAGCGCTCGACCTTCTTGGGGTTGTCCTCGGCGCGGGTGAAGGCGTGGCCGCCCATGTCCCCGCACAGGGCGGAGACCTCCAGGCCCAGGTCGCCGATGTAAGCCTTCAGGTCCCGGCGCGCCTGGGCGTCCAGCGCCTCGGGCGCCATCTCGCCGGAGACGGCGTAGATCTGCACGCCGTCTGCGCCAAGGTCCGCGGCCTTTTTGAGGCTCTCGCGCAGGCCGAGGCGGAAGCTGTCCGTGATGATGCCGATCTTCATTTAGAAGGACACCTCCTTGCCCGCCTTGTCGGAGTCGTACAGGCCCTGCATCATGCGGGCGGTGATCAGGTTGTTGTCCACGTAGGAGCGGATGTGCTCGCCCGTGCGGACGCAGTCCACAAAGGCCTGCAGCTCGCTGAGGAACATGTCGCCCTTTTCGATCTCCGGGGTCTCCGAGATGAGCTTGCCGTCCCTGGTGCCAAAGAAGGTGTAGCCGCCGCCGTAGGTCAGGCGCACGCCGCCCTTGTCGCCGAGGAAGTCGATGTAGGTGCTCTCGGCGGCCTGGATGTTCTCGGCCCAGGCGCCGTTGAGGCTGATGGTGGGGCCGTCGGTGCGGATGAGGCCGGTGACGTACTCCTCGACGTCGTAGGTGCCGCTGTAGTCCGGGGGACCGGCCCACATGTCCTCGTAGACGTAGTCCCGCATGGGGCTGCCGAGCTTGGAGTAGCACGCGCCGGAGACGGTCTTGACCTCCCGGATGTCGAGCACGTAGTTGATCAGGTCGAGGTAGTGCACGCCCCAGTCGATCAGCACGCCGCCGCCGGCCAGCTCCTTGGTCGTGAACGGGCCGCCCAGGCCCGGGATGGACCGGTGCGCGCGGAAGGAGCAGTAGACGTGGTAGACGCTGCCGAGCTTGCCGGCGAGCACATCGCCGCGCAGGGCGTTGACGGCGTTGTTGAAGCGGTTGACCACGCCGATGTTGAGGATCCTGCCCGTCTCGTGCGCAGCGTCGGCCATCTGCTGCGCCAGGTCGTAGCGGACGGAGGCGGGCTTTTCGCAGAGCACGTTCTTGCCCGCGCGCAGGCAGTCGATGGAGATGGGGTTGTGCAGGTAGTTGGGCACGCAGACGGACACCGCCTGCACGCGCGGGTCGCGGAGCATCTCACGGTAGTCGGTCAGGGCGACGGTCTCCTCGTCGCCGAACTTCTCCTTGAACTTCTGCGCGCGCTCGGGGATGATGTCCACGCAGTAGGCGATGTGCGCCTCGGGAATCTTGGCGTAGGAAGGCCCGTGCGCCGAGTTTGCAATGGAGCCGCAGCCGATGACGGCAACCTGAATCTTCTCCATGGCAGTCTCCTCCTCCGAAGGTTGAATTTTGTCGGGATTGCTTTCATTATAGCCGCCCGGGGCGAAAATGTAAAGCGCAGGGGGGGCGGGTTTTACAGCGGGGTGTTGCCCGCGGCGATCTCCGGGAAGTTCGCCATGGAGTCCTCCTGGGTGATCGGGCGGATCACGCGGCAGGGGTTGCCCGCGGCAAAGCTCATGGGCGGGATGTCCTTTACGACCACGGAGCCCGCGCCGATGACGCAGCCGTCGCCGATGGTCACGCCCCCGCAGACGACGACGTTGGCCCCCAGCCAGACGTTGTTGCCGATGGTCACGGGCTTGGCGTAGCACAGGCGGACGGGCTTGCCGTCCGGCCCGCGCATGAGCTCGCGCTCCCTGGGCAGCATGGGGTGCACGGGGGTGACGATGGTGACGTTCGGGCCGAAGTCGCAGTGGTCGCCGATGGTCACGCGCCCGTCGTCCTGCACGGTCAGGTTGTAGTTGGCGAAGAACGCCTTGCCGATGCTCGTGTGGCTGCCGTAGTGAAAGAAGATCGGGCCCTGCATGCGCGCGCCCTCGCCCAGGCTGCCGACGATCTTCTTCAGCAGGGCCTCGCGCGCCTCCTCCTCGTCCTCAAAGAGGCGGTTGTAGAGCGCGCACAGGTTGTGCGAGCGCAGCTTCAGGGCCTTAAGCTCCGGGTGTCCGGGGCAGAAGAGCTGCCCGGCAAAGATCTTTTCTTCCTCCGTCATTGGGAATTTCCCCCTTTTGCTTGTTTTGCTCAGTTTTCGCTCTGGTAGCCGAAGAGCCGGCCCATGGCGGTGGTGACGGCCTCCAGGGCGCGGATGCTCTCGTTGAGTCCCTCGACGTCCAGGCTGGCGATGGCGCGCAGCGAGGCCTCGATGTCCTCGGCGCTGGACTCGATCATGTCCGAGCCGTCCTGGACCAGCGCGTCGATGCCCGCGAGCGTCTCCTGCAGCTCCAGCGCGCGGACCGTCGCGTGCAGGTCGCTCACGGCGTAGGAGGCGTTGCCCGCGAGGATCTGCACGTCGTGCAGCGTGGCCGACGCCGTGCCCGCAAGGGCCAGGATCGCAATCGCCACCACCGCCGCGATCCCGGTGCGGATCCTCTGGTGCCAAAGCCCCCGGCGGGCCAGGGCCTCCTGGCGCCGCTGGCTCTCGAGCAGGGCGCCCAGCGCGTCCCGCTCCTGCGTCCCCTTGTCCTTTTCTTCCCGGATTTCGCTCATTGTACTTCCTCCCCTTCCTCCTGCAGCATCTGCGCGATGAGCAGGTCCACCATTCTTCCATAAGAGCGCACGCCCTCGGTCTGGCCGTTGGCCTTGAGGTAGGCGTCGTTGAGCTGCTCGTGCACCTCGGCCGCCTCGCCGTCGTAGGGCTCCCAGGCGGCGTTGTAGGCCCTAAGGTCCGCGACCACCGCGGGCGAATACGTCGCCCAGACCGCGGCGTAGGCCGCGGGGTCCGCCTCGCTGAGCGCATTGCCCGCGTAGATGAGCGCCAGCAGCGTGCCCGAATAGCGGACGTAGGCGCGCGGGCTCTCCATGCAGACCGCATAGGCGATGAAGTTCGCCTCGTCCTCGCGCGCAAAGCCGCGCAGGTGCGCGCCCTCGTGCGCGGCGGTGGCCGCAAGCAGCGCGTCGGACTCGTGGGCGTTGACGTGCGCCTCAAACGTAAAGGGCGAAAAGATCCCGGAAATCTGCAAATACGCAAGGGGCGTCGAGAGCAGCGCGAACTTCGGCGCGCCGTAGTGCCCGCCGAGCCAGGGATAGGCCTGCGCCGCGCTGGCATAGGCCTCGTTCACGTGCTCGCGGAGCACCGTGCGCCGGTCCACGGACAGGGCGAAGGCCTCCCCTCCCCCGCCGAGCTCCGCGCGCAGGTCGTTGGCCTGGTCCGCCAGGCGCACGACCAGCCGCTCCAGGGTATTCACTTCTACAGCCTGCACGGGAAGTCCTGCTATTTCGGCATAGGGCTTGCGCGAATAATTCAGCGCCCAGCCGAGGGAAAAGACCAGGTACCCGCAAAGGGGCACGCACAGCCACCCCGCCGCGAGCCGCCGCCAGGCGATCCTGCGCCGCGCCGCCTGCACGACGCCCAGCGCGAGCAGCGCCGGCAGCGCAAAGAGCAGCACCTCGCTCAGCGACACCGGCAGCAGCCCCGTGACCGTGGAGAGCGCCTGCCCCCACAGCGGGTAGATCCCCCGGGAATAGATGCGCTCCACCGCCTCCGGATGCGACTGCGCAAGGCGCGTCAGCAGCCACGCCGCAAGCGAGGCAATTCCAAGAAGCGCGACCTTTCGAAAAGGGCGCCAGCGCGCACTTCTCCCCCTGGCGTCCGCTCCGTTCGCCTGCATTGCCATTCCCCCTTTGGTTTTCGCCTTGTTTTTTGCACGCTGCCGGGGCAAAAACGATTCGCTGCCCGAACATTTCCGGCCCCGTGCCGTCTATTTTAGCACGAATATGTTAAAAATGAGTGAATTCCATCGTTTTTCACACTTTTCTCCCAAAAAACGATGGAATTTTCCGCAGGAGTTGTCTATAATGAATGAGGATTACAACGACGGAAACGAGGCTGATCTTATGACCAAAGAATACCAGAATGAAGCTTGGGCTTCCTCCATGCGCGTGGCCTTCGACTTCAACCACATGATGGCGGACTACGCCGCCGACGCCCGCGCCGCGGTGCGCTCGGACCTGCGCAAGCTCGCCCACACCCTGGAGGGCCGCGAGCTTGGCAAGGTGCAGGATTCCATCGCCAAGCTGTCCGACCCGCCGGGACGGCTGCTGAAGAAAAACTTCATCGAGTACAAGGACCTCAGCCAGCTGGCGGACCGCCTTGCCGCCGCGCACAGCGCGGTGCAGGCCTCCCGCGGCGACATCCACAAGATGATGGCCTGGACCGAGCTCCCCTATAATCAGGCCGAGGTCATCTCCGACATCAAGGCCACGGCCGCCAAGGTGCGCGAGAAGTTCGACGCCTTCGTGGTGCTGGGCATCGGCGGCAGCGCGCTGGGCCCGGCGATGGTGCAGCAGGCCATGGGCGACCTGCGCCACAACGAGCTGCCGGCCGGGCGCCGCAACGGCCCGCGCATCTACATCGAGGACAACGTCGACCCCGAGCGCATGGTCTCCCTGCTGAACCTGCTGGACCTGGACAAGACCTGCTTTAACGTCATCTCCAAGTCCGGCAACACCTCCGAGACCATGAGCCAGTACCTGATCGTGTCCGACCTGCTCAAGCAGCGCTACGGCAAGGCCTACGGCGAGCACATGATCCTGACCACCGACGCCTCCAAGGGCAACCTCAACAAGATCGGCAGGGCGGACGGCCTCAAGATGTTCGTCGTGCCGGACGGCGTGGGCGGCCGCTTCTCGGAGATGTGCCCGGTGGGCCTGCTGGCCGCGGCGGTTTCCGGCATCGACATCGAGGAGCTGCTCGCGGGCGCGGCGGCCATGGACGCGCGCTGCCGCGTGCCCGGCTACCAGAAGAACCCCGCGCTCTTTGCCGCCGGCGCCATGTACGCCGCGCTGGAGAAGGGCCTCAACATCCACGTCATGATGCCCTATGCGGACAGCCTGAAGTTCATGGCGGACTGGTACGCGCAGCTGTGGGCCGAGTCCCTGGGCAAGAACGTGCACCGCGACGGCACGCCCTGCGACGAGGCGCAGACCCCGGTCAAGTCCCTGGGCGTCACCGACCAGCACAGCCAGGTCCAGCTCTACACCGAGGGCCCGGACGACAAGGTCATCACCTTCCTCAAGGTGAAGAACTTCCGCCGCTCCATCACCATCCCCATGGGATGCGAGGAGTTCAAGGACGTCTCCTTCCTGTGCGGAAAGACGCTGGGCGAGCTCATGGAGGCGGAGTGCAAGTCCACGGAGTACGCGCTGCTCAAGGCGGCCAAGCCCTCCTGGTCCATCACCCTGCCCGAGGTCAACGCCTACACCCTGGGCCAGCTCATGTACTTCTTCGAGATGCAGACCGCCTACATGGGCGAGCTGATGAACGTCGACGCCTTCAACCAGCCGGGCGTTGAGGAGGGCAAGAACGCCGCCTACGCGCTGCTCGGCCGCGCCGGGTACGAGAACAAGGCCGCGGAGCTGCGCGCCTGCCCCGCCCCGGACTCCAAGTACGTGATGTAACCCCTTGGTCCCGTCTCCATCGCTTTCGTCTTGGCCCGCCCGCTCCCGCGCCTTGGGAGCGGGCGGGCCTTTTTTTGCCGCCGCTCTTTGTCCGCTCTGTAAATTTTCTTGGGAGCGAACGCTTTTCTTGGAAATTCGGCTTCCGCTTTGCCGCAAAATGGTGTATACTGAACACTGAAAAGGATATTAAGGAGGGTTTTACCATGGGTCTGGTATCTGCAAAGGAAATGCTGAACAAGGCTGTCGCGGGCGGATACGCCGTCGGCCACTTCAACATCAACAACCTGGAATGGACCAAGGCCATCCTGCAGACCGCGCAGGAGCTGCAGTCCCCCGTGATCCTGGGCGTCAGCGAGGGCGCGGCCAAGTACATGTGCGGCTACACCACCGTCGCCTCGATGGTCAAGGCCATGCTCGAGGAGCTGAACATCACCGTCCCCGTCGCGCTGCACCTGGACCACGGCACCTATGAGGGCGCCAAGAAGGCCATCGCCGCGGGCTTCTCCTCCATCCAGTACGATGGCGGCCACGCCCCCATCGAGGAGAACCTGCAGAAGACCGCCGAGTTCGTCAAGATCTGCGAGGAGAAGGGCCTGTCCCTGGAGGCCGAGGTCGGCTCCATCGGCGGCGAGGAGGACGGCGTCATCGGCGCGGGCGAGCTCGCGGACCCCGTTCAGTGCAAGACCATCGCGGACCTGGGCATCACGATGCTGGCCGCGGGCATCGGCAACATCCACGGCAAGTACCCCGCCAACTGGCAGGGCCTGAACTTCGAGGTCCTCTCGCAGATCCACAACGCCTGCTCCGGCAAGCCCCTGGTTCTGCACGGCGGCACCGGCATCCCCGCGGAAATGGTCAAGAAGGCCATCTCCCTGGGCGTGGCCAAGGTCAACGTCAACACGGAGTGCCAGCTGGCCTTCGCCGCCGCCACCCGCAAGTACATCGAGGAAGGCAAGGACGAGCAGGGCAAGGGCTACGACCCCCGCAAGCTGCTGGCCCCCGGCTTCCAGGCCATCAAGGACACCGTCAAGGAGAAGATGGAGCTCTTTGGTTCCATCGGCAAGGCGTAAGCCTGCCCCCCCTCCGCACGCGCGCGGCGCGCTCTCCCCGTTTCTCTCGGGGAAGGCGCGCCGCGCTTTTTTGGCTCGATTCCTACTTGTCCTTCCAGTCGCCCCAGGCGCCCAGCGGGCGCTCCCCCGCGGCGAAGTAGGTCTGCCCGATGCTCACGACCGGGCCCGCCGCGCGCACGCGCTCGGCAAAGGGCCGCCCCTCCTCCGCCAGGGCCGCGTCGCCCAGGACGCTGCGGATCGCGCAGAGGTAGATCTCGCTCCTTCCCGCCTCGTCCAGGCGCAGGGTCTTTTCCACCTGGAGCTCCAGCGTCCAGGGGCTCTCCTCCGGCACGGGCACGGGGAGCACGGCGCCGCGGCCCGAGGGGATGCACCGGGACTTGTCCACCGCGTAGCCCGCGTGGTTCCCGCAGAAGTCCGCCGCGGGCAGGAGCGCCTCGCTCACCACCGAGGCCGAGAACACGCCCTGCGCGCGGATGCGGTCCCGCGTCAGCTTGTCCTCGCCGATGCAGGCCACGAACCGCAGGCCCTCGTCCCACGCGTAGGCCGCCCAGGTGAAGAGCCCGTAGTTCGGCTGGCCGTCCTCGCGGTAGGTGCCGTAGAGGTACAAACATGCCGGGCAGAACGCGTTGCCCGGCGGGAAGGAGATCTTCTTCATGTCCGCGCACTTCCTTTCTTCTCTTGCGAAGGGGGCGATTTGGGGGACGCCATATCCCGGCGATCTGCGGTTTTCTTTCTTCTTATACGGATCCATTATATAAAGAGAAAGGCGGCCCGTCAAGGCCGCCTTCCCGCGCGCAGGGGTTAGAGCGCCGCGCCGTAGCGGGCGACGGCCTCCTCCGTCTTCCTGCCGTAGATGCCGTCCGCGTCGAGCTTTGCGCCCCGGGCGTTGAGCGCCTTCTGCAGGGCCTGCACGCGCAGGCCGCGCATCCCGAGGCGCAGCGGCGCCTCCGGGTTGTAGCGCAGGAGCGCGCAGGCCTTGCCGCGGTAGAGCGTCAGGGGGTCCGTGCGCACGCCGTACCTGGTCGAGCGCGCGTGCACGATCTCTTCCCCGTCCACGACGATGGTCACGTGCGTGATCCGGTTGGCCCGCTTTGTGCTCTTGTCCGTGCAGAGGAACTGCAGGTCCCCTGCCTGCGTCGCCCGCTCCAGCTCGGACGCGCCGCCCAGGGTCTTGCCGATCTGCGCGTACGTCTCCGGCCAGAGCAGCTCGAAGACGTCCGAATAGACCTCCTGGGACGAGTTCGGGATCGCGCTGCCCACGAGCGCCCAGCTGACGCCCTGCGCCGCATACGCCCGCGCCACCAGGCTCGAGCAGTCAAAGGCGTCGGCGGCCCCGCGGTCCGCCTGGCTGTAGCGGCTGCCGAGCTTGGTCATCGCCCAGAGGGCCGCGCCCTGCGCCACGCACGCCGCGGGCCGTCCGGCCTCCGGCTCCTCGGGCGCATCGGGCTCTTCCGGCTCCTGCGGAGCTTCCGGCCCCTGTGGGGCTTCCGGCTCCTCGGGCGAATCCGGGTCGCCGGGGACCTCCTCCGGGATGGGCGTGTCGTACCAGAGGCCGTTCTGCCGCATCATGCGCTCGACGTCGTCCACGCGCCCCTTGCGCTGGAGGGTCTTGGCCTGTTCGCTGTTCTGCCCGTAGCGGTGCGCGAGCATGGCAAAGCGCCAGAGGTCGTCGCCGGCAAAGCCGTAGCGCTCCGCGCCGAGCTTCGCATAGAAGACGAAGATCGCGGCCATGCCGGCGATGGACTCCCAGGACTTTAAGTCAAAGCGAAAGCCCGCGTAGCGGTAGTAGTCCTCCGCGTACTTGGGCTGAAACTGACAGGGCCCGACCGCGCCCGCGCTGGACACGACGCCCAGGCGGAAGTCGCTCTCGCACTCGACCGTGCCCAGCAAAATGCCCACCGGCACGCGGTAGGTCACGGACGAGGCCTCGGCCACGTCCACCGCAGCGGCGGGGGCGGGGCGGCCGTTTTCCATTTTCCATTCCATCTCTTTTTTCCTCCCCTTTGGACACAAGTGTCCTCTATAGGATATGCGGCGGCCGCAGACGGGGTGATTCGCGCGCGGCCGCCGCGCTCCCCTTACGCCTTCCAGGACGTGGCGTTGAGGTAGGCGACCACGCCGTCGATCAGCGCGCCGGCCGCGGTCTCGTCGAGCGCGCCGCCGAGCGCGGCGAGCTGCTCGAGCACCCAGGCGCGCTTCTGCGGTCCGGCGCCCTGGTACCCGCTCCAGAGCGCCTCGGCCTTGCGCGCCAGCTCCACCACCGCGCCGATCGCCCGCGCCGCCGCGTCGCCCGTCAAATGCCCCTTGAGCCGCAGAAACGCGATCGCCCCGGCCGCGAGCGCCACAATCGCCAGGAGAACCCAGGTCATCCCGTCCATCGTCTTCCCCCTCCTTTGCCCCTACTCCGTCCGCTTTGTCGGCAGGCCGTCGAGCTCGCGCACGAGGTTGGCGACCGTGCCGTTGCCGCCCAGCGCCCTGTACCAGCGGAACATCTCCTCGACGTTCTCCCGCGCCGGGATGGGATACTCCCCGCGCTCCCGGTAGTGGTTGTAGTTCCAGTAGAGCCGGTCGCGCAGCAGCGCCTGCAGGCCCAGGCGCACGGCGCGGTCCTCCTCCTTTGCGCGCCGGAGCTGCGCCGCCGCCCAGGCCGCGAGCGCTGCGCACGCCGCGGGCACCGCCCACCGCAGGACAAGAACCCCGATCTCCTCCAATGCTATGCCCTCCCTTCCCACTCGCTCTTCCCCTACAGGATAGAGCGGCGCAGGGCGCACCCCGTGCGCGATCCAGGCGCACAGGGTTCCGCCGGCCCCGCGCCAAAAAAGCGCCCTGGAATCCTCTGGATTCCGGAGCGCTTTCTCGCTCAAAGCACCTCACGCCTCCGCGACGTGGTCGCCCCGCCGCTCGTCCATGCTCTTCCCTCCTGTTCTCGTTTGGAAAAAGAAAAACACCAAGTACAGCTCTTCTTGCAAAGATTCTGCTATACTTGGTGTTTGTGGTGGTCCGTACTGGACTCGAACCAGTGACCCCATCGATGTGAACGATGTGCTCTACCAACTGAGCCAACGAACCGAACACGATCCCGTTCCCGGGAACGTGTATAATAATAGCATTTCCGCTCGGGATTGTCAAGGCCTTTTTTAGAGAAATGGGAAGTTTATTCCACGGCAAAGCCCATGGCCTTCTTGCGCCGCTTGAGCCAGCCGCCCTGGAGGTAGTAGGCGATGAAGAGGACCGACGTCACGCCCCAGGAGACGGGATAGGAGTACAGCGTCCAGGCGACGGTATTGAAGTGCGGCGCCACCGCCAGGATCCAGACCACGCGCAGCAGGCAGACGCCCACGCAGGTCATGATCATGGGCACGAGGCTGTCGCCCGTGCCGCGCAGCGCGCCGGAGAGGATCTCGATGCACACGTAGAGCACGAAGGTCGGCGCGATGTGCCAGGTGATGTCCACGCCCTCGGCGATGACGGCCGGGTCGCGGGAGAACAGGCCCAGGATGAACTCCCCGCCCGCAAGGAAGATCACTTCCAGCAGGATCGTGGCGATGAAGGCCATCCCAAGGCAGACGCGCACGCTGCGGTGCATGCGGTCAAACTTCTGCGCGCCGAAGTTCTGGCCGACAAAGGTCGTGATCGAGACGCCGAAGGCGCCGATGATCATCCAGAACAGGCCGTCCATCTTGCCATAGGCCGTGTAGGCCGCGATCACCGTCGTGCCAAAGGCGTTGACGGCCGTCTGCACCACGATGTTGGAAAGGGAGTAGAGCACGGACTGGAAGCCCGCGGGCAAGCCGATGCGGACGATGTCCTTCAGCAGCCAGCCGGTGATGGCGATCTTCTTGGGGAAGAGGCGGATGGCGGTCTCCGACCGCAGCAGCGTCACGATGACGAGCACGGCGCTGATGACCTGCGACAGCACCGTCGCGATGCCCACGCCCGCAACGCCCATGTCCAGCACGAGCACGAAGAACAGGTCCAGCACGATGTTCGCCAGGCAGCAGACGATCAGGAAGTACAGCGGCCGCTTGGCGTCGCCCACCGCGCGCAGGATCGAAGAACCCACGTTGTAGATCAGCGAGGGGATCATGCCCGAGCAGTAGATGCGCACGTAGATGGCGGAAAGGTCGATGACGTCCTCCGGCGTGTTCATCCAGCCGAGGATCGTCGGCGCAAAGACGACGCCGATCACCATCAGGATCGCGCCGCCGGCGATGGACATGGCGATGCCCGTGTGCACGGTCTTGCTCACGCGGTCCTTGTCGCCGCTGCCCCAGAACTGCGCGATGATGACCGTGGCGCCCGAGGACAGGCCCACGAAGAAGCCGACCAGAAGGTTGATCAGCGTGCCCGCCGTGCCGCCCACGGCGGCCAGGGCTTCCGTGCCGACGTATTGGCCCACGACCACGGCGTCCACCGTGTTGTACATCTGCTGGAAGAAGGTGCCCAGCAGAATGGGAAAGAAGAAGTACAGGAGCTGCTTCCAGATCACGCCCTCCGTGATGCCGTTGACCGCTGCGATCTCTCTTTTTCTCATCGAATCTTCCCTCTACTTTTCCGATAAAAACTCCGGGCCGGTTTTCGGTCCGCACCTTTTCTAATCTAACACATTTGCCGGGCTTTGTAAACCTCTTTTGCGAATCATTTCCGGCCCTGCCGCGCAAACTTCTCTTTAAGGAAGGGAGGCGGAACCATGCTGACGATGTTCGTGCGGGCGTTTGTGCTCTATGTGCTGGTGATCCTGCTCATGCGCCTGATGGGGAAGCGGCAGATCGGCCAGCTGCAGCCGTTTGAGCTGGTGTTTTCGGTGATCGTCGCGGACCTTGCGGCCTCGCCCATGTCGGACGTGGGCATCCCCCTGCTCTACGGCGTGATGCCCATCGCCGCGCTGATGCTCTGCTACGCGCTGTTCTCGCTCGTGACGCTCAAGAGCGAGCGGGCGCGGGAGCTGCTCTCCGGCAAGCCCGCGGTGCTGGTGCAGCAGGGCGTCGTCGACGAGGACGAGATGCGCCGCCAGGGCATGACGCTGACCGAGCTCATGGAGCAGATGCGCGAGTGCGGCGTGGCGAACCTCTCGGACGTGGGCTGCGCGGTCCTGGAGATCTCCGGGAAGGTGAACGTCTTCCCCCTCTCCGAAAAGCGCGCGGTGACGCCCGGGGACCTGAACCTGCGCCCCGGGTACGAAAACCTGCCCCTGCCGCTGGTGCTGGACGGCAAGGTGCAGGAGGACAGCCTGCGCGCGGCGAGCCGCTCGGCAAAGTGGCTGCAGGCGGAGCTGTCCCGGTTTTCTGTGGACGTTCCCGGCACCTACCTTTGCCTGCTGGGCACGGACGGCGTGCTCTGCGTGCAGAAGAAGGGCGAGGGGCGGCTGCACTTTGCGCGCTCGCTCCAGCCCGGGCAGGTGAACTGGTGAGAAAGGAGGCGCGGCAATGCGCGTAAACCTCATCCTGATCGTCCTCGCCCTCGTGCTGCTGGGCGCGGGGATGCTGTGCGTGCTGGGCCTGAACCGCAGCGCGCAGGCGCTGCTGCAGGAGGCCGAGGCCGCGGCTGCGGCCCTCCCCGGCGACGCGGAGGCGGCAAGGGCGCACCTGGACGCCTTTGCCGCGCGCTGGGCGCGCACGGAGCGCGCCTGGCAGTTCATCGCGATCCACGAGGACATCGAGGAGATCACCGCCGCGCTGCGCGAGGCGCAGGAGGCGCTGGAGCTGGAGGACACAACGGCGGCGGCGCTGGCCTGCTCGCGCCTGCCGGCCGCGGTGGAGGCGGTGCTGCAAAAAGAGGTTCCCTCCCCTGGGAACATCTTCTAGCCCATTTTTTTCGAAAAGTTGTCCGATTGCAATCGGTTTTCCGCAAGGCTTTGCGCCCTGCGGAAAATTCTTTTTTTGTTTTTCTTCTTTTTATTGGATTTTGGGCTGCGAATCTGCTATACTGGTAAAAATTGCAGAGAGATGGGAGTGAGTCGCTTATGATGAATCCCGCACATGCCCAGATGCTCCAGGACATCCGCTCCATGGTCGACCGGAGCGGCGTGCAGGACTTTCTGGACCCCTATCCCTTCCGGGACCGGCCGAGCCACATGTACCGCTGCTACTGCTGGGCCAAGCGCATCCTCCCCTGCCGGCCGGAGGCGGACGCGGAGCTGACCCTCGTTTCCACGCTCTTTCACGACATCGGCGTCATTGCCACCACGCGGGAGAAGCCCAAGGCGGACCACGACCTGCTCGGCGGGCCCATCGCGCGGGACTATCTCCTGCAAAACGGGTACGCGCCCGCCTTTGCGGACCGGGTGGCCTCGCTCGTCGTGCAGCACCAGGCGCGCGAGCGGATGCAGGACCCGGACACGCCCATCGAGCTCGTCATCCTCATGGAAGCGGACATGCTCGACGAGCGCGGGGCGCTGGGCATCCTCTGGGACGCCATGGCCGAGGGCGCAAAGCCGCTGCAGACCTACGAGGGGACGCTTGAGCGGCTGAAGATGCGCAAGCTCTACCGCCGCCCGGAGCGCAACCCCCTGGTGACGGAGAGGGGCCGCGCCTTCTGGGCGGAAAAGCAGCGGCTGCATATGAACTTCGTCCTGGCGCTCGAGCGGGATCTAGGGCTGACGGACGACTGAGGCGCGCCCTCTCCCCTTTTGCCGCGAAGCAGCGGATCCTGCCGCAGGGCGGGTTCCGCTGTTTTCTCTACCACTCGATGAGGTTGGGCCGGTCCCTGTACCACCAGAGCTCGTTGTCCTCGACGTCGCGGGCCAGGAGCTTGTTGTAGTCCTCCGGCGGGGTCCAGGTCACGCTCTGCCAGACGGCCGCGTAGAAGGCGCGCTCGCTCTCGTCGTCGAGCCGGCGCAGGAAGGCCTCCGCCGCGTCGGCCAGGGGCGTGCCGCCCGGCTGCGCGCGGACCGCGCTCAGGAGCTTGCGCTGGCAGGGGAAGAGCACCTCCCGCTCCTGCAGGAAGAGGCGCAGGCCGCTGAGCGCGAGGTCCGCCGCGGTCTTGATCTTGAGGTAGGGCGCGTCCTGCCCGGACACGCAGCAGTTCCAGAAGTAGACGTGGGAGACCTCGAAGAGCGCGGCAAAGGAGAGCATCTTCTCCTCCTTCTCGGCCTTCTGGAAGACGGGGATGCGCGCGACGAGGTCCGGGATCTCCGCGTCCGCGCAGTAGACCACGCGCGCGCCGGCCCAGGCGTTGCGCGCGGGCTCGCTGCCCTTGCGCGCGCAGGCGGCGAGGTAGTCCTTTGCGAAGTACTTGATGTCGTAGTAGCCGGCCTTGTAGAAGCGCTCCTCCACGATGGTCTCGCAGAGGCGGTTCTCCGCCTCCAGCGCCTTGCAGCGCGCGTCGGAGACGCAGACGAGCAGGTCGACGTCCGAATCCGGCCGGGCGCTGCCCCGCGCCACGGACCCGCCCAGGGCAATGCAGAGGATCTCGGGGGCCGCCTTTGCGCGGTCGAGGTAGAGCTGCAGGGTGTCGCGGTGGTGGGGGTATTGGAACATCCTTCTCCACTCCTCTAATTTTGCTATGCAAAAAGGGAATTCCCCGCTTGCGGAGAAATTCCCTTTTTTTATGTGTTCTTTTTTTACAGCAGCATGGAGCAGCCGTCCGCGCGCAGGCAGGCGCCGGAGATGTGCTCCGCCTCCTGGGAGGCGAGGTACACGCACGCCCAGCCGGAGTCCTCCGGCAGGCCGTGGCGGCCCAGCGGGTACATGGGATACTTCTCATAGTACTCGCGCGGGGGCGTGAGGCGCGGCTTCTGGAAGGGGCGCGGGTTGCCGGTCTTGAACTCGATCTTGACGCCCGCGGGCATGATCATGTTCACGCGCACGCCGTACTTGGCGAACTCGATGGCGGCCTCGCGCAGGAGCATGTGCATGCCGCCCTTGGTCATGGCGTAGACCGGGTCAAAGTCCGTGGGGCGCTTGCCGTGCACGGAGGAGATGCAGGTGATGGAGCCGCGGGTCTCCTTCAGGTAGGGCAGGACCGCGCGCATCATGTTGATGTATCCGCCCAGGTTGACGTGCATGAGCAGGTCGTAGTCCTTGATGGGGTATTCGTCGAGCATCCACTGCTTCTGCAGGGCGGCGTTGTTGACCAGGCCGTCGATGCGGCCGAAGTGGTCGTAGGTGGCCTTGGCCATGGCCTCGGCCTGGGCGTAGTCGGACACGTCCGCCTGGTAGAGGAAGGCGCAGTCCTCGCCGCCGATGGCCTGGATCTCCTTGAGGGTTTCCTCGGCCATGGCGCGGTTGCTGTTGCAGTTGATGGTGCACTTGGCGCCGGCCTTGACAAAGCAGCGGACGATGCCCTTGCCGATGCCCTTGCCGCTGCCGGTGACGATAAAGACCTTTCCGGTCAGATCAAACGGTGCTTTCATGGTATTTCCGCCTCCCCTTTACGCTTTGAAGCCGTAGAACAGCTCGAAGCCGCCGTCCGCGCGCACGCTGGCGCCATTGACGAAGCTGGCATCGTCCGAGGCGAGGAACGCCGCGACCGCAGCGATCTCCTCGGGGGTGCCGGCCTTGCGGCGGGGGATGCGCTCCTCCATGTAGCCCATGGCGTACAGGGGGGAGAACGTGCTTTCAAACTTCTCGTCGTCGCCCTCGACGGCGCCGGCCTCGATGAGGTTGGTCTGGATGCCGCGGCGGCCGAAGAAGAGCGCGCACTCCTTGCAGAGCATGTTGATGCAGCCCTTGGAGATGGAGTACATCACCGCCGAGCCCGTGGGCTTGTCGCAGTGGATGGAGGACACGAAGACGATCTTGCCGCTGTGGTACTCGGCCATGTGCAGGCCGATGACGCGCGCGAGCACGAAGGCCGCCTTGGCGTTGTCGTTCAGCTGGCTCTCGAAGACCTCGCGCGTGAGGTGCTCAAGGTCGGTCTTGACGACGTTGTTGTTGTTGAAGATCAGCGCGTCGATGCGGCCGAAGGTCTTCTTGACCTCTTCGACCAGGGCCTCGGCGCCCTCGTAGGTGAGCATATCGGGCTGCACGACCATGGCCTTTGCGCCAAGGTCCTCAACCTTCTTGACCAAGTCTTCCTTGCCGAAGCCCAGAACGAGGTTTGCGCCCTCCTTTGCAAAGCGCAGAGCAAGCGCTTCGCCCTGAGCCGTGTCGGCCTGCGTCACATATACGGTCTTACCGCTGAAACGCATGTGAGTTCCCCCCAAACTTTTGTTTCTATAGGTTCATACCCAAGGCTTATTATGCCACATTCCCCTGGAAATTGCAATAAGGCCGCGGAAAAGTTTTTGCCCTGCGGCGGAGAATTTTTGCGGCGGAAGCATGAAAAAAGGGCGCCGAAACGGCGCCCTTTTTGCGGGTTTTGTCTGTTTTTTTAAGACCAGAGGCGATCGTGAGAGATCCAGTCGTTCCACTCGTCCGTGCTCTCCCACAGGCCGGGGATTTCGGGGTGGATGTGCTCGGCCAGGACCTCGTCGTCCAGCTCGTCGATGCCGATGCCGGGCTTCTCGGGAACCGCCATGAAGCCGTCGACGATCTTGGGCTTCTCGGTGTCCTTGACCATGTCGCTCCACCAATCCACGTCGTTGGAGTGGAACTCCAGGCCGAGGAAGTTGTTGGTCGCCGCAGCGACGTGCACCGCCGCCAGGCACGCAACGGGGGTCTCCGCCATGTGCAGAGCCATCGCCACGCCGCACTCCTCAGCGTAGTCGCCGATCTTCTTGGTCTCGTAGATGCCGCCGGAGGACAGGATGTCCGGGTGGATGATGGAGACCGCGCGGTTGTCCAGCAGGGGCTTGAAGTTCTCCAGCAGGTAGATGTCTTCGCCCGTGGCGATCGGGGTGGTGGAGGCGTTGTGCAGGCGGACGTACTGCTCCGTCAGCTGCCAGGGGATCATGTCCTCGAGCCAGCACATGTTGTAGTTCTCCAGGCGGTTGGCCAGCTTGATGCAGTCCTCCACGCCGATGTGGCCGAAGTGGTCGATGGACAGCGGGATCTCGTAGCCGATGACGGAGCGGACTTCCTTGACGTAGTTCTCCAGGTAGTCAAAGCCCTTCGTGGTGATGTGGATGCCGGTGAAGGGGTGGGCGATGTTGTTCACATCGTAGTTGCGGTTGGCCCACCAGCGGGCGGCCGCCTTGTCGCCGCGGGCCTTGGCCTCGCGCGCCATCTTGGCGGTGTAGCCGTACTGCTCGAGGAAGCCGGTGGGCGCGCACAGGCCGCCCTCGACGTCCCAGAGCTGGTTGATGCCAAGGTCCATCTTGAGCATCGTGTAGCCGTGCTTCTCCACGCGCTTCTTGAGGGCATCGCCCATGTTGAGGCCCGTGTCCTTGCCGTCGACGTCGGTGTCGCAGTACATGCGGACCTTATCGCGGAACTTGCCGCCGAGCATCTGGTAGACCGGGATGCCGTAGGCCTTGCCGGCGATGTCCCACAGCGCGAGCTCCACGCCGCAGACGCCGCCCGCCTGACGGCTCTGGCCGCCGAACTGCTTGATGCGGCGGAAGATCTTGTCGATGTTGCAGGGGTTTTCGCCAATGAGGAAACGCTTGAGCATCTGCGCGTAGAGCTTGGACGCGCCGTCGCGGACTTCGCCGTAGCCGGTAATGCCCTGGTTGGTCTCGATGCGCAGGAGCGTGCAGTGCATGGGAGCGCCAACGATGTCAACAAACCGCATGTCCGTGATCTTCAGATCCGTGGGCTTGGAGTTGGTGTTGACATGGGCAAGAGTCTGTTCGTAATTCTCGGCCATTTTTCTTCCTCCCTAAAATTCTCTGTGTTTACCGGCCGGGCCGCAGGCGCGTAACCGGTCTTTACAGGCTCTATGATACACGGTTTTCCGGAATGTTGCAATAGTGTTTTCACAATTCGGTCCAAAGTTTCTCCATGTGAAACAAACCGCCCGAAGTCTTGCGGCAGCACAACTTTCCGGTGCGCGGCGCCTAGGCCACGCTTTCCCCGATCCAGGCGGCGATGCGGTCGAGGACGCCCGGGTCGACGTGCCCCTCCTCCAGGTATTCGGCCAGGCTCCCGCGGTTTGCAAGGGCGCTGTCGTCGACGAAGAGGTGGTTGAGGTTCTCCAGCATCTCGGCCTCCCAGGGGCCGGCGTAGCCGGCGAGCGCCTCCTCCCAGGAGCGGAAGTCCTCCGTGTGCATCTGGAAGTCGTTCTCCCCCTGCAGCACGAGGATCGGGATGGACAGGGCCGCCAGCGACTCCTCGACCGGGTGGCCGTAGAGGTCCTGCAGGTACGGCGCGGGGATGCCGAAGACCGTGTCGTCCGCGTCGAGCTCGAGGACGTTTTCGGCCTTGCGGTACTCGCGTTTGATGGTATTGCGCTGGGAGTCATCCTCCGCAACGTCCATGTTCTGGTCGTAGACGACGTCCAGGTATCCGCGGGCCGTGCCGGCCAGCGAGACGATGCCCGCGACCTTGCCCCCGCTCTCCTGGGCGATGCGCGGGGCGAGCATGCCGCCCAGGGAGTGGCCCACGACCACGATGCGCTCCGCGTCCACGCCCGGCTGCGCGGCCAGGGCCTCGATGGCCAGCTGCGCGTCGTCGAGCACCTCCTCGCGCGCGGTCATGGCGTTGACCTCCTCCTCGGTGTAGGAGTTGCCGTAGGTATAGGTGCGCTTGTCGTAGCGGATGGAGGCGATGCCCCGCTGCGCCAGGCCGTGGGCCAGGTCCGCAAAGGGATAGCAGCCGCCGATGGCCTCGTTGCGGTCGTTCGCGCCCGAGCCGTGGACGAGCACGACGCCGGGCACCGGCCCCTCCGCGTCCGCGGGCAGGGTGACGAGGGCCTTCAGGGGCGTGTCCGTGCCCTCGCCGAGGGTGATCTCGATCTCCGTCACGCCCTCGGGCACGGCGACCTCATAGGGAAAGTCCTCCTCCGGCAGGCCGAACCAGAGGCCCGCGACGTTGTTGTCCACGTCGTAGGTGAGCTGGATGCTGCACCCGCCGTGCGCGCAGGCCACCTGGTAGACGACCGTCCCCTCGCCGTTGATCCAGTAGGGCTTCTGCCCCGCGACGGACACGGGGTCGCCGTAGGTCAGGCGCATGTTCTCCCAGGCGCTCTGCAAATCGCTCTCGCTCATCTGGTTGCGCAGGTCCTCGCTGCACAGCGCGGAGCAGGCGGCGTAGTCCTCGGCAAACAGCGCGGTCAAAAAGCCCTCGCCCATGCTGTAATAGGGCGCGGCGTCCGCCTCGTCCATGTCCTCGACGGTGGTCTGAAACAGCGCGCAGCCCGTGAGCGTGCCCAGCAGCAGCAGGGCCATCACCAGGCAGACGATTCTCTTCTTCATTCGTCGCATCCTTTCCCCAGTCTTCCTTTCCGTGTTCGCAGACGACCGGGAGCAGCACGAGGTCCTCTTCCCCGGTGTTTTCGATGGCGTGGGTGGAGCCCTTTTTGCAGACGTGGCAGACGCCGGGGGCGAGAGGCTCCGGGACGCCGTCCGTCACGGCGCGGCCGCGGCCGGCGAGCACGAAGTTTACGTCCGTGCTCGTCTCATGCCGGTGCTCTCCGATGGAGGCGCCGGCGGGCAGGCGGCTCCAGAGCGCCTTGCCGCAGTCCAGCGGGCAAAGGCGCGCCGCGACCTGGCCGCGGCCGCCGTTGAGGTTGGGAACGAGGAGTTCCCGCTCCGCATTCCAATCGATGCGCATGGCGGCTCTCCGTTTTTTGCGCGCATCCCCCGCGCGCCGCGCCGGGGGATGCGCAGGAAGGTCGTCTGAACTTTCTTCTTTACTTCTCGTAGCGCTCGAGGATCTCAAAGCACATGCGCGCGTTGTGGTAGGGGCACTTCCAGCCGTCGATCTTGCTCTCGTAGCCGGAGAGGACCTCGCCGCTGTTGCCGAGCATGGTGAACCACTCGCCGTACTCGTGGTCCACGACGAAGCGGTCGATGTACTCGAAGCAGTTGAGCGAGGCGTCCAGGAACGCGCCCTCGCCGCTCATCTGCCAGGCGTTGAGGAAGCCGACGACGGTCTCGGCCTGCACCCACCAGGAGCGGTTCGTGTTGAGGTGGCGGGTGACGGGGTTGTACTCGTAGAGCATGGAGCCGTCGGGCAGGATCGCCTGCTCCAGGCACGCCTTGGCCATGGCCAGGCAGCGGGGCGCGGCCTTCTCCCCGGCGGCCTTGTCGCCCAGGACCTCGGCGGTCTCCATCATCAGCCAGGTGCCCTCGATGTCGTGGCCGTAGGAGATCTCCGGGGAGGTGGCGCTCCAGTCGTCGCGGAAGAACATCTTGAAGTGGTGGATGTCCGCGTCGTAGACCTTGTCGAGCATGATGGCCAGGTGCCGGCGGGTCAGGTTGATCTGCTCCTCCGTGCGCAGCACGCGCAGCAGGCCGGTGTAGGCCTCGATCAAGTGCAGGTGGGTGTTCATGGTCCGGGTGGACTCGCCCTCGGGGTTGATGTTGGAGCCCTGGCCCTTGGGGTTGTAGGTCCAGTCGCGGGTCAGGATCTCGACGTAGCCGTCGTGCTCCGCGTCGTAGGCGTGTGCCTCGAGCAGGTCGCGGATGGCGACGGCGCGGTCGCGCGCGGTCGTGTCGCCCGTGGCGCGGCAGTATTCGCTCAGGGCGTAGATGGCGAACGCCTGGCCGTAGACGAACTTCTTGTCGTCCACGGGGTTGCCCTTGCAGTCGAGCATGAAGTAGCAGCCGCCGTACTCCTTGTCGAGGAAATACTCGCAGAAGTAGTCGTAGGCGCGGCGGGCGAGCTGCAAATACTTCTCGTCCCGGAAGATGCGGTAGGCGGAGGCAAAGGTCCACACCAGGCGCGCGTTGAGCACCAGGCACTTGGTCCCCTCCTTGACGGGCTTGCCCTCGCGGGTCACCACGCCGTAGAAGCCGCCGTTCTCCTCGTCGACGTCGTAGCGCATCCAGAAGGGCAGGATGTCCTCCAGGACTTCCTTTTTGGCCATTTCATAGAGTTTTGTGAATCTTTCGTCTTTCATCGCTTGAACCTCTCTCTTTGTCGTTGGGTTCGCCGCCTTCTATTATAGGCGGCGGGCCGGCGTTTGTACAGGGGGTTTTCCCGCCCGGTCACCAGGCGAGGACCTCCTCCATGGCGATGCGCTCCCAGGCGGTCAGGTTTTCGGGGTTGCCGGAAACGCTGGAGATATCCTTTAAGACGATGTCCATGGAGGTGCCGCTGCGCTTTGCCGCCGCCAGCGCGCGCCGGATCTCCGCGCGGATGGCGCCCTCGTTCTCCGAAACGCGCAGCAGGAACGCGGGGTTGGGATTCCAGGCCATGACGTAGCGGCGGCCCATGGCCTCGGCCGCGGCGTCCACGTCCGCCCACGGGGTGATGGAGACCTTGCGCAGGTTCGGGATGCGCGAGAGGATGTCGATCTGGTCGTGCAGCGGCTCGCAGCAGCCGTAGTAGACCATGCCAAAGGGCTTCATCGCCTCGATCTGGTATTCGATGTCGAACTCCTCGCGCATGTCCTTGGAGACGGAGGCGAAGATCTGCGCAAGGCCCCGGCCCCAGCAGTGGTCGAGGGTCACGCGGCTCCTGTCCTCCCCGGCCGCAAGGTCGTCCGAGAGGGCGGGCGTGCTGTGGATCAGCAGCTGGTCCGCCTCCAGCAGGCCCATCTGCTCGACCTTCTGCATCAGGCGCACGAAGATGTCGCAGAACCTGCGGGCGATGCGGTGCAGGAACTCCGGCCGGTCGCACAGCTCGTAGAAGAGCTGCTCCGGGCCCATGAGCATCACCACGTCGTCCCAGGTCTTAAGCCCCAGGCCATAGCCCGTCTCCAGGCCCATGAGCTTGACCGGCAGGATGTCCCCCACGGCCTCGGCCGCATTGGAGAACCTGCGCATCGTCTCCGCGTGGTCGTATTTCACCTCGGGGTCGCGCAGCTTTGCCAGGTCCCCGTCGTCCTTGAGCTGGTTCTCGTAGCGGTGGGAGTAGATGCCGCCGCTCTCCTTGCCGCGCTCCTCCTCGCGGACGTTCAGGCCCACGGAGGTGATCTCCACCGCCTTGGGCACGGGCAGGTAGGGCCGGAAGATGCGGTCCGCCTGCGCGTGCTCCCAGAGGTAGATCTCCCGTCCAGCGCGGCGAAGTCGGGGTCCGTGCAGCGGGCGCGCAGCGCCTCTTCCTTGGCGAGTTCATTCCAGGGGATCTCCTCGAGCAGAACCACGGGGCGGACCATGTGCCGGTCGTTGACCGCTCGGTAGAGCTTGGCGCGCTCGGCGTTGACCGGGTCGGCCGCGCACTCCGCAGCGCGCGCCGCCAGCGCGCGCAGGATTTCTACGTCTTGGTTCATCTGCAGGATTCCTCCTCTTGTAGATTCCAGCGCTGTGCGGCGCAGAGGAGCGACGCGCGCTCGTTTTCGATTTCACCCTCGACGACCCCGTCCAGCAGGGCGCGCAGCAGGCGGCCCACGCCCGGGCCCGCGGGGATGCCCGCGGCGGCGAGGTCCGCACCCGTTATGGCCAGCTGCGGGATGCTGTAGGCGTCCCCGCGGGCGAGGGCTTCCTCCAGCGCCCCGGGCGGCCAGGCGCGCAGGCGCGCCAGCTCCGCCGCGCGCTCCGGCCCGATGTCCCGGAGCAGGCGCCGCGCCTGGGCGGGCGTCTCGGGCCTTGGCGCGCCAAAGTGCGCGATCAGCTCCCGCA
>ERZ827492.250-NODE-250-length-55553-cov-6.874860_pt1 | contig 55553 bp, 49 predicted proteins | sample MGYA00519704_ERZ827492 | MGnify/ENA primary metagenome ERZ827492 (study PRJEB31778, sample SAMEA3449325) | human gut metagenome | biome: human gut; feature: human-associated habitat; material: faeces | place: United Kingdom | collected 2010/2012 ... | reverse complement strand
TGTGAGTGCCGGGAACCACGACTTTTCTGTACCGCGGGATTATTGAGCGGTTACGCAGTTTCTATGCAAGACGGAAATGCAAGCGGTTTACTGTGCAAAGCCGGAGGAGCAGAAGCTTTGGGCCTGCTGTCCCCAGGGCAGCAGCCTCTCCAGCTCCGCATCGCTCATGGCCGTCGTGGGCCGGCTCTCCAGCAGGAACGTCAGATACCGTTCCACGTTGAGATTGTGCGCCCGGGCCATCTGCACCATCGTGTAAACCACCGCACTGGCCTGTGCGCCGGCCGGCGAATCGCTGAACAGCCAGTTCCGGCGTCCCACCAGAACGGGCGGATGGCGTTTTCCGCAGCGTTGTTGGACAAGCTGCAGCGTCCGTCTTCCAGATAGGTTTCCAGATACGGCCTGCGGTTTTTTGCATATGTATAGGCCTTGCCGAGTCTGCTCTTTGGGTCCGCATCCTGCAGGCTCTCCAGCCATTTCCAAAATACCTGCAAAACGGGCGGCGCCTTTTTCAGGCGGTACGCATGCCGCTGTTCCGCTGTGTAGACGTGTTCTCTGCAATACTTCTCAATTGCAAACAGCTTGTCGCAGTAGATCACGCCCTGCACCGCCGGATGCGCGTAGTCCATCTGCTTTCCCTGCGGAATGGCGTCATGAAAGTACCGGCGAACATGCGCCCAGCAGCAGGTGCGCACAACCCCGGGTAAGTGGTTGTAACCCTGGTATCCGTCCGTCATCAGGTATCCTTGGAACCCGTTTAAGAACGCCTGGGCGTTGGCTCCGGCCCTTGTTTCCGTGTATCCGTAGAGAAGGATCGGCGGCAGGCCGTCTTCTCCGCTGCGGAAGACCCAAAGGAACGAGTTCGTCTCCGCCGCACGCTGCGGCTCTTTGAGCACCTGGATTCGCGTCTCGTCCGCCATCAGGAACTTCCTCTGCAGCAGCAGGCGGTGCAGATACGCATACACGGGGAGGAAGTAGTCCTCCGAACAGATTTGGATCCATCTGGCTAAGCGTCCTCGGGACAGCGGCAGTCCATACTGCGCCCAATCCGTTTCCTGCCGGCAGAGGGGAACCGCGTTCGCATACTTCTGGTACATGGCGTGCGCCACCACCTGCTCCGTCGCCATGCTGTGCGGAATCAGCGCCGGGGATACGGCTGCCGTGACGAGAGAATTCTGCGCGTTGGAGCCGGCCTTGGCGGCTTCCCGCCTGCATTCGGGACAGGAATACGTCTGCGCATAGATTCGGGTGACGGTGACCTTGGCCGGGACAAAATGGATCTCGTCCCGAAGAAACTTCCGGCCCGCCGGCTGCAGCTCCGCTCCGCATTTCGGGCAGATCTTCTCCGCTTCCGGCAGGTCCACGATCTTCTCCGTCACGGGGATGCCCCGGAGCAGCTCCTCCTTTCTCGTCCGGGGCCTGCGCGGCCGGGGAGAGGCGGCGGGTTCTTCCTCCGCATCCGGTTCCGGCACAGTCTCCTTCGCCGCTTCGCTCTCCACCTCGTCGAACAGGCCGAGCTGGCCCTCGACAGCAAGGGAATGCTTTTCGCTCGACGTCCCGAACAGCTTTTTCTGGAAGTAGTTCAGCTGCTCCTGCATGGTCTCCATTTGCTTCTCTTTTGCGTTCAGTTCCTTGCGGAGGGCTTCAATGGTGAGGCGCAGCTCCCGAATCGTGTCCAAAAGTTCCCGCATCTGTAAATCCTGTCCGCCGCGCTGCACGCTCTTCCCCTCCCGTACCCGTTCGTGTCTCTTCTACAAGTACAGTTCGACGCAGGATGGAAAAATCCTTTTGGCGGGAGAGACTTTGCGTGAAAAATTTTGACAGATTCCTCCCGGCGGCCTTTCCGATTCACGGATCTCTTTTGCGGATCGCCATAGGCTGTTCGATGTCAATGCCGGACAGGAGCCAGTCAAACTGCTGCCAGGTCAGGTTCCGTACCTCGTTCTTGTTCCTCGGCCACCGGTACCGGCCCCGCTCTACGTCCAGCCGCTTGTACAGCAGAACATAGCCGTCCCCTTCCCAGAGCAGCGCCTTGATGCGGTCGCACCGGCGGCCGCAGAACAGAAACAGGGAATGGTTCCTGGAATCCAAATGGAAGGCGCCTTCTACGATGGCGCGCAGGCCGTCTATGGATTTGCGCATGTCGGTATACCCGCAGACGAGATAGATGTCAGTTGCAGCCGTGAGATCGCCTAACATTTCAGGCCTCTCAGCAGCCGGATCGTCTCCGCCAGCAGTTTCGGATGGACGGCGTTTGTCACGCGCAGAGAAACGCCCTGGATGACCACCTCCATTACCGGACAGTTGGAATCGAGGCAGGAGGCCGGGAACTCTTCCGGCATGCCGGACGTACACGCGGAAGGGCTCCCTTCCCTGTTCTGTGCAATCTCCCCTTCTGCTTCGATCTCAATTTTCACGATATCCGGCGGCCCCGCCTCTTTTCTCACGATCGTTGGAATTCCGGCCGGGACCTCCATTTCGCCTTTTTGTTTCAGACGATGGATCCAGCCGTAGAAGGTTGCGGGCGGAATCCCGTGCGCCTGACACCAGTCGAAGTCTGTCAATCCGCTTTGGCGGCACGCTCGGATCAGCCGGAGCTGCTCCTGCGGACTTGTGCGTTTCCTGCGCATTTCAGAAGCCTCCATGCTCTCTTGTTTTTTACGGCATCTCGTTTTGCTTGCTTCTGTTATTTTACCTTCCGAATCCTTCTATGTCTCTACGTGTTTATTTGGCGCGCTTACCGAACAGGGAATAGGACAGGAGTGAGAAAAGGGACAGTGGACGGGCGATCTTCTCTCATGGAGCGCTCGTCCCACTGTCCTTTCCGCTTTCTTGAACAAGTGTCTGGCGCAATACGTGTGTTTATGCAGCGCTTACGTTTATGTAGCGCTTACCTTCCAGGAAAGAGGGACGGGCGATCTTCTCCCATGGAGCGCTCGTTCCCTCTCCTTTTGTTTCTTTTTGAACAGGCTTTAACGCAATACGTGCGTTTATGTAGCGCTTACTTCATTTCTTGTTAAATTACTTATAACCCCTAAAAAAGCCTCTCTTTTCCGTTCCCAAACCGCTATGGGGATATTTTCTAATCCAAACTCTGAAATAAGTGCATCTTTCAATGCATCAAGTCTATATCTTAACATTGGCTCGTTCTCTTCATCAAGTTTTATAGATATCTGCTCCTTATCAATACACCCTGAAATTTCTTTAAAATCAAAATCAGGTAATAAAATAGCAGTCCATCTTTGTTTCAATGCCCATGCTGCACCCATTTCATTTAATGATGCTGCACTTTTATAATAATTATGTGACAACATATAAATAACATGCAACTCATAATTTTGGAATATATCTACAAGCCATTTATATACATTATAATTGAGAGGTACACAATATACAGGAATAGAAGAACAAACTATCTCATCTTCTCCGAATCCAATGTCTTCCAACAGGTTGACAAAAGCGAGTATATATTCGTAATCTTTAGAAGAATGACTTATAAAAAGCCTTTTTTTCTTTCCGTACCCTGAAGTATTTGGCATAGTTGATTCCTCCTCTTGGACAAGAAAAATCTCGAATGGAATTCTGTGTTTTCGAGCGTAACGCTCTGCATATCCTCCAGCAGACGATCTAATGATTAACTTTTCACAATTTTTAAAAGCATAATTGTCGATAAATTGTACAGTGTTAGGGATAATAACATACTCCAAATTTACACATTCATAAAATGCACCCGTTGCAATTTCCTTCACTCCTTCCTGTAATGTAGCATTTATCAAACTAGAACAACCCGCAAAAGCATTCTTCCCAATCATTATTACATTTCCGGGAATTGATATACTTTTTAAGGCTGTGCAATCCTGAAAACAAGATTCTTCAATGCTTTTTATTTTATTCGAAAGTAAAACATATTCTAAATGTACACAAGACTCAAATGCGCTTTTGCCAACAAATTCCACAGAATTAGGTAATATAATCTTTTTTAAATAACTAAATTCAAAAGCATGTTCACCAATATCTATAACACCTTCCGGAATTGACACTTCCGAAATCTCGCTAAACGAACAAGCATACGAATCAATATTTGTCGCAATATCTGGAATTGTTGCTACGTTATATCCTGTTTCTGTTCCGTTTTCTTCGTTGTAAAGTTTTTTAAATACTACGCTTATATTATTATCTTTCATCGCTTTTATAAGAAGCATCTCATACTTGTCCGTATAGAAAGAAGCTTTTATTTGATCGTTTGAAGCAAAATCTATAAACAAAAATTGATTGATTCCATCATCCACAGAAATCGGAAACATGGTTTCCCAATTTCCAAAATCCAAAATCATTATAAATTTTGTTTTTGAAGATCGAAAATGGCAACATTGCATAAAATCAGTGTGCTCGTAACTATCAATCTTCGTCATAAAACAATTTTTAGAATTATAATATACATTTACACATCTTCCTGTATTTATATGTATATTTACTCGGAAATTATTTTCTTGTACAGAACGATTCAAATAATCCATTTCATCTAATTTTATGCAAGTTTCACAAATTAGATTTTTTAGATCTGGATTATATACTAAGATTAATAAATTCCTTAAAATCGAAATAGCATCTTTCCTATTATAGCGATATGCCAACTTGTATATTGATTGAATACACTTTGCAAGACAAATTTCATCCTTTCCGTGATATAATACAGACTTACAATAATAATCTTCAAGTATTGTTAATAAAAAATTATGATCCTCTAACGTCCCAACATATCCCATTTGATTTGTCGCAAAAATATTCGTCGGGTGCTTCTGAAGAAAATATCTTATGTCATGTCGATTGCAACAACAGATTATTTCTTCATCTGAAAAATATGCACCAATATTTAAGAAATATCTACTTTTCAACGGAGTAGTGAAATGTATTTTTTTTGAAATGCCTCCAACTTCCGAAATAAAAATAATGTTAAGTTCCCTTGTATTTACATCGATATATATCGTTTTGTAAAAGTTCCATTTCGTAAATATAGCTATAACTTCTCTTGAATCTTCATAAACAATCTCCCCTGCTATTGGAGTTTCAATTTCTATTTCTACATTATAAACACGCTTTGTCATTGAGGATTTTTGATGTTTTTCTGAAATGGGAACACAATAACAACTATCAATCGCTTGATTTAGTAGCTTCCAAAAAGTAAGATCCCCTGCATCCCGTCTTCTGCTGAGATTGTATTTATTTTGATATGCTTCATTATATGCTACATTTAATTTATCCAGTGCATCTTTAGAAATATTCTCTATTAAATATCTTCTAATCGTATCATTCTCGTCGATTACATATAACATATTGTCAAAATCATCGAAAAGAAACTTGTTTTTCTCTTTGTTTACATCGTTTGGAAGCCTTAAAATACGATAAATTGTTCCTTCATCGGGAGATCCAATTATAATACCCGAGATTTCCGAACAATAATATACTATATATGCTCCACTGCTAGAAAAAGATTTTTGACGAAGCCATTCACGTAAATAATTATCGAACAACGGAAATCGGAGATCTGCATCCTTTAGCAAAGTTTGCATTCCACTTTCAGAATCACCGCACTCGTAGTCTATATATAACCGTATACTCTTTCCCAGTTCAGCTGTTTTATTTTGTTCGTTCCAGGTAAATTCAGCATAAAATAAAATCTCTTCGTCATCTAATACATCTTTATAACGCGCTGGAACTTTACTCTTGTATTCACATATTAAACGACCTCTGTATTTTTTATCGATATATAAATCATCGAGTGTATCAAGTCCCGGCATACAGTTAATTGTAATTGGAAGTATCGCTTCTATTTTTTGTAATTCACAATCAAAAATAGCATATACTCGTGTATTTTCCCGTTGTATATCTAAGATTAGATAATTGTTTTGTCCTGTAACTGCTTTTACAATTCGTACATAGTTTTTTTCCTCTAGCAGTATTACAGTTTCAGAATTAAATCTATCGACAGCAATTAAATTGCCTTGTCCCCAAACGCTTATCCACAGAGTATCTCCATTGTATACACATCCATTTATATTTTCTTTTTCATATTCACGAACAATTGAATATCCATCGGACACACTAACCTTATCTGAATATATTCTTGAAAAATACAACAGACTACCGTTGTGGTACATACACTCCCAATTTGTGTTCATGAAACTCTCTTCCCTTTCTTATCTACTCTTTTCATATAACATTGCAACCACATAATATCATATTTTCTTCAATTATATAGTATTGATAATACTTTCAATGCATCGAGTGCAAATCTCCTCGCTGAGCGCCTCCACCATCACGCGGATCACCGGCTCCGTGCCGGACTCGCGCACGAGGACCCGCCCCTCTTCGCCAAGCGCCTCCTCCGCCTCGCGGATGGCCGCGCAGACAGCGGGGTCCTGCCGAACCGCAGCCTTATCGCGCACGCGGACGTTGACGAGCACCTGCGGGAAGACAGGCATCGCGGCAGCAAGCTCGCTCACCGGCGTCCCGTGGTGCGCCAACAGCACCTCCATGACTTTGAGGCTCGTCAGGAGCCCATCGCCAGTCGTCGCGTCCCGCAGGAAGATGATGTGCCCGGACTGCTCTCCGCCGATCGCGTCGCCGAACTGCGCCATGCGCTCGTAGACGTACTTGTCGCCCACGGCCGTTTGCACCGTTTCAATGCCCAGCGCGTGCAACGCACGGTGCAGGCCGAGGTTCGACATGACCGTGGTCACGACCGTGTTCGTCGTCAGCTCTCCCCTCTCCTTCAAGTGCTTGCCGCAGAGGTAGAGGATGTGGTCGCCCGTGACGACATTGCCCTTCTCGTCCACGCACAGGCAGCGATCCGCGTCGCCGTCGAACGCAAAGCCCACGTCCAGACCCTTCTCCACGACAAAGCGCTGCAGGGCCTCGATGTGCGTTGAACCCGCATCGCGGTTGATGTTCGTGCCGTCCGGCGCGTCGTGCAGAACGAAAACCTCCGCGCCGAGCTCCCGATACAGCCGCGGCGCCAGGCTCCAGGCGCTGCCGTTGGCGCAGTCCAAGCCAATGCGCATCCCCGCGAGGGACTTCGGCGCGAGGCGCAGGAGGTGCTGCAGATAGAATTCTCTACTCTGGGAATCATCGACGACGCGGCCAATGGCTTCCCGCTGCGCCAAGGGAAGCTCGGCCGGCTCCCCGTCCAGGTATGCCTCGACGAGATTGATCACCTCGTCTTCCATCTTTTCTCCCCGCGCGTTCAGGAGCTTGATTCCGTTGTCATAGAAGGGATTGTGGCTGGCGGAGATCATGACGCCGCAGTCGAAGCCCATTTCGCGCGTGATATACGCAACAGAGGGCGTGGTCGTGACGTGCAGCAGGTGCGCCTCCGCACCGGAGGCGGCCAGGCCCCCGACCAACGCGTACTCGAGCATGTAGCCCGACCGCCGCGTGTCCTTGCCCACCGCGACGCGCACGGGACCGTTCTTCCCTGCTTCTTGATTTTGCTTCTCAAAGTACCATCCAAGGAAGCGCCCGATCTTGTGCGCATGCTCCGCCGTGAGCTCGACATTTGCCTCGCCCCGGAAGCCGTCGGTCCCAAAATACTTTCCCATCTCTCCCTCATCCTCTTCACAAAATCCTACTTGTAGAATCATTCTACCGTGACGCTCTTGGCCAGGTTGCGGGGCTTGTCCACGTCCAGGCCGCGGGCCACGCTGATGTAGTAACCCAGGAGCTGCAGCGGAATCACCGCTAGGCTCGGCGCAAAGTGCTCGTCGGCCTTGGGAATGTACACCGTGAAGTCCGCCGTGTCCTCCAAGCCGTAATTCCCGCGGTTGGTCAGTCCCATGAGGTACGCGCCGCGCGACTTGACCTCCGCCATGTTGGAGACCATCTTCTCGTACAGCGCGCTCTGCGTCAGCAGGCAGATGACGAGCGTTCCCGGCTCGATGAGCGAGATCGTGCCGTGCTTGAGTTCCCCGGCCGCATAGGCCTCGGAGTGGACGTAGCTGATCTCCTTCATCTTCAGGCTGCCCTCCAGGCAGACGGCGTAGTCCAGACCGCGCCCGATGAAGAAGGCGTCCTGGGCCGCGGCAAACTTCGCCGCAAACCACTGGATGCGCTCCTTGTCCTCGAGCAGGCGCTCCATCTTCTCGGGCAGCGAGGCCAGGGATTCGAGGAGCTCCGCCTGGCGCGCCGCATCGATCTCCCCGCGGATGCGCGCAAAGAAGACGGCGAGCAGATCGCAGACGATGAGCTGCGTGGAGTATGCCTTCGTCGTGGCCACGGCGATCTCCGGCCCGGCGAGCGTGTAGAGGACGCTGTCCGCCTCGCGCGCGATGGAAGAGCCCACGACGTTGACGATGGCCAGCGTGCGGTTTCCCTGGCGCCTGGCCTCGCGCAGCGCGGCCAGGCTGTCCGCGGTCTCGCCCGACTGGCTCACGATGATGACGAGCTCGTCCTTCTGCAGGAGCAGCCGGCGGTAGCGGAACTCCGAGGCGAGCTCCGTCCGAACGGGCAGGCCCGCCAGGTCCTCGAGGACGTACTGCGCCGTGACGCAGACGTGGTACGCAGATCCGCAGGCGACCATGCAGATGCGGCCGATGCCGCGCGCGGTCTCCTCGTCCAGGCCCGCGGCGGAGAAGTCGATGCTGCCGTCCTCCTTGACGTAGGCGTGGATCGTGTCGCGCACGGCCTTGGGCTGCTCGTGGATCTCCTTCATCATGAAGTGCTCAAAGCCCGCCTTTTCCGCGGCCTCGGCGTCCCACTCGATGTGCGTCCGCTCCTTTTCGATCCGCTCGCCGTCGACGTTGTAGAACTCCGCGCCGTCCTTGGAGAGGCGGGCGATTTCCAAGTTGCCGATGTAATAGACGTCGCGGGTGTGCTTGAGCAGCGCCGGGACGTCGGAGGCGAGGAACGTCTCCCCCTCGCCCGCGCCGATGATCATGGGGCTGTCCTTGCGCGCGGCAAAGATCTCCTCCGGGTAGTCCGCAAAGAGCACGGCCAGCGCGTAGGAGCCGCGGATGCGCATCATGCTGCGGGAGAGCGCGTCGACGGGGCCGCTCTTATACTTCTTGTAGTAGTAGTCCACGAGCTTGACGGCGACCTCGGTATCCGTCTCGGACTGGAAGCGATAGCCGTTCTTCTCCAGCTTCTCGCGCAGCTCCTGATGGTTCTCGATGATGCCGTTGTGCACCGCGACGACCGCCATGTCGTCGCTGCAGTGCGGGTGCGCGTTGCGCTCCGAGGGCTCGCCGTGCGTGGCCCAGCGCGTGTGGCCGATGCCGCAGGTGCCCTGGAGCGTGCGGCCGCCGTCGATCTTCTCGGCCAGCGCGGACAGGCGCCCCTTGGCCTTGACGACCTCGATCCGGCCGTCGCCCTGGCGCACGGCCAGTCCTGCGGAGTCATACCCGCGGTATTCCAGGCGCTTGAGGCCATCCATCAGGATCGGCGCCGCCTGCTTGCCTCCCACATATCCAACAATTCCGCACATGCTCGCTTCTACTCCTTTTCCTTCATTTCGTCAAAGAGATTCTCGCCGTAGATTCCCATCTCGTGCATCTTCCGGAACGCCGCCCGAACGGCGGGAAGGTCCTCCCGGTAGGTCATGCCGTACCAGACATCCGGCGTCTCCAGCACGCGGACGGACACCGCGCCCGCGCGAATTTGCTCGTCCATCGCCGTGGGCAGGACGTACTCTGCGCGGAGCGGGTCCCTTCCCGGCTCAGAAAGCCCTTGCAAAAAGCGCGCAAACCCCGCCTCGATGCTGCGCAGCGTCCCCGGCGTCAATCCCCAGAGGTTCATGGAGACGAGGGACTGCGCGTCGAGCCTCCGGCCGTTGGAGACGGGGCCGTCCGGTGTATTCTCGATGGCATAGGTCTCCTCCACGCCCGTGAGCATTCCCCTCTCGTCGACATGGCAGAGCCCGCGCGTCACCGTCCCGTTGTCGCTGAGCGTGTTGCCCAGGCGGAACCCGACGAGGCAGCATCTCTCCTCCGGAGAGGATGGGCTTTGTTCCTGCAGGAAGCCGTGTGCGAGCCGGAGCGCCGTCTTTCCATAGTAGTCGTCCGCGTTGAGCACGGCGAAGGGACCGTCCAGCACGTCCCTGCAGGCGAGCACGGCCTGGCAGGTTCCCCAGGGCTTTGTCCGGCCCGCGGGGACAGAGAACCCCTGCGGCAGGTCCTCCAGCGCCTGAAAGGCATACGAGACCTCCACGCGATGGGCGGCGCAGGCACGGGCAACGCGCTCGCCGACGATCTCGTGGAAGTCCTTTTCAATGTCCTTGCGCAGCACAAAGACGATGCGCGCAAAGCCTGCCTCGATCGCGTCGTGGACGGAATACTCCATCAGGAGCTCTCCATGGGGGCCGACGGGTTCCAACTGCTTGACGCCGCCGCCGAAGCGCGAGCCGATGCCCGCCGCCATGATGACAAGGGAAATGGCCAAGACAATCCCTCCGCTCTTTACTCTTCTCTCGTGACAATGGTCATGTCGTTTTTGACGATGCAGTCCGCGGGGATCTCGCCGCGAACGCAGGTGAGCGGATAGACGCTCGTCCTGCGGCCGATGACGGTCCCCGGATTCAGGACGCTGTTGCAGCCGATTTCCACGCCGTCGCCGACAAGCGCGCCGACCTTTTTGCGGCCCGTCTCCACGTCCCCTGCAAGGCCGTGCACGACGACCGGACGCTTATCCGACCGGACATTCGAGGTGACGGCTCCCGCGCCCAGGTGCGCGCCATAGCCCAGAATGCTGTCGCCAATGTAGTTGTAGTGCGGAACCTGGACGTGATCGAAGAGGATCGCGTTCTTGATCTCCGTGGAGTTGCCCACGACGCAGCCCGCGCCGATGAGGGCCGAGCCGCGCACGAACGCGCAATGGCGCACCTCCGTCTCCGGCCCGACGATGCAGGGCGCGCCCAGATAGGCCGTCGGCGCGACATGGGCGCTGCGGTGCACCCAAACTTGGGGACTCCGCTCCTCGTACTCCGCGGGGTCCAGCGCCGCGCCGATCTCGCAGATCCATGCGGAGATCTGGGCGAGCGCTTCCCAGGGCGTCTCTGCATGCTGCAAGCGCTCGCCGGCCAGAGAGTGCGAAAAGTCAAACAGATCCTTTCCCTCGATCATGGGATGTCCTCCTCCGATTTCTTCTATAGGCAATCAGGGCGAGTATGCCTGTGGCGAGCAGCACGCCTGCAAGGACGCCGGAACTGTCCAGGCAGACGTCCTGCCACATGGCGGATCGCGCCGCGACGAACCACTGGTGCAGCTCGTCCGTCGCGGCGTACCCCGTTCCGCAGAGCCAGGCCACAAGGCCGCCGCACCGCAGGGCATAGCTAGCGCAGAGCAGCCGCAGCAGGAAGCCCAGGAGCGCATATTCGCTGAAGTGTGCGGACTTGCGAACCGCGAACTGCACGGCGTCGAAGAGCGTCTGCTGCTCGGGTTCGGGCAGGGAGGCATAGTCCGGTTCTACAACCTCCACGACCTTTTCGGTGATCCCGCTGCTCAGCTGACTCGAGGCGGCCCCGTTCTGCGCGGAGAACCAGAAGATCATTCCCGCAGTTGCCAGCACTGCAAGCCACAGCATCAGCCGCCATGTTTTCCCATTCAACCACTTCATACTCTTTGCTTCGTCACTCAGAATTTTTTAACCGTCCTTCCTCCACACCATCTTATTGACCACACCGGTGTAGCTCTGGATGATCTTCACGACCTTGGTGGAGACATTCTCCTCCACATAGTCCGGCACAGGGATGCCGTGGTCGCCATTCCGGTTCATGGTTACCGCCGTGTCCACTGCCTGAAGCAGGCTCCTCTCGTCAATGCCCGCGAGGATGAAGCATCCCTTGTCCAGCGCTTCCGGCCGCTCCGTACTGGTGCGGATGCACACTGCCGGAAACGGATGGCCCATGCTGATGAAGAAGCTGCTCTCCTCTGGCAGCGTGCCGCTATCGCTCACCACGCAGAAGGCGTTCATCTGCAGGCAGTTGTAATCGTGGAACCCCAGCGGCTCGTGCTGAATCACACGCCTGTCGAGCTGGAAGCCGGACGCCTCCAATCTCTTTCTGCTGCGCGGATGACAGGAATAGAGGATCGGCATATCATATTTTTCCGCCATCTTGTTAATCGCCGTGAACAGGCTTACGAAGTTCTTCTCCGTGTCGATGTTCTCCTCACGGTGAGCCGATAGCAGGATGTACTTGCCCTTTTCCAGCCCCAGCCGGGCGTGGATGTCGCTGGCCTCGATTTTGGCGAGGTTTTCGTGCAACACTTCCGCCATGGGGCTGCCGGTCACATAGGTGCGCTCCTTGGGCAGGCCGCAGTCCGCCAGATAGCGACGCGCATGCTCGGAGTAGCACAGGTTCACGTCTGAGATGATGTCCACAATGCGGCGGTTGGTCTCCTCCGGCAGGCACTCGTCCTTGCAACGGTTGCCCGCCTCCATGTGGAAGATGGGGATGTGCAGCCGTTTCGCGCCGATGACGCTCAGGCAAGAGTTTGTATCGCCCAGCACCAGCACCGCGTCGGGCTGAAGTTCGACCATCAGGTCATAGGACTTGGCGATGATATTGCCCATGGTCTGTCCCAGCGTGTCGCCCACCGCGTCCATGTAGACCTCCGGGTCGGCCAGCTTCAAGTCGTGGAAGAACACGCCGTTGAGGTTATAGTCATAATTCTGGCCCGTATGGGCGAGAATGGTGTCAAAATACTTGCGGCACTTCTTGATCACCGCTGCCAGACGGATGATCTCCGGCCGCGTGCCCACGATGATCAGCAGCTTCAGCTTGCCGTTGTTCTGGAATGATGCCATGTTCTTACTCCTTGTTCACAGCGGATAGACGCGGTTCTGCACAACCTCGCCCGCTTCAATTTTCATGCATCTCGGAATGCGGTTCTCTGCCTTGACGATGGCGCCTACACAGATGTGTACGCCCTCTTCCAATATGCAGCCATGATCGACGATAGCCCCACAATTGACGATGCATCCAGCTTTGGCCTCGCAGCCGGTATTAACAATCGCGTGCGGAAGGATAACTGTGCCAGCCTCGATCCTCGTGGTGGGGCTGACATAGGCGGCGGGATGGATGATGGCCGGAATAGCGCAGTCCGCTTCCCGCAGGCGATATAGCCACTTCAGTCTGCCTTCATTGTTGCCAAAGGCGGGATAGAACGCGGTCTGTCCGTCGCGGAAGCGCTCAAACTCCGCGCACTTGCCGATGGCGTCCGATACAGTGCTGTTGTCGTCGAGAAAAGAAATTTCGCCAAACTGTCCCGTCTGCGCCGCTACGTCCGACACCGTGCGCCCATAGCCGCCCGCGCCGAGGATGATCAGGCGCTTCAATCCTTCACCTTCTCAAAGAACGTATCCGGGCGGTTCGGGTCGAACACCTCGTTACAGGTCATCACTGTCACCAGATCCTCCGCATCGCTCAGGTTGATGATATTGTGCGTCCAGCCGGGAATCATGTACACCGCCTCGATATTGTCGCCGGACACCTCGAACTCCACCGTCTCGCCGGTGTTGATATTCCGCTCCTGAATGAGACCATGACCATGCACCACGATGAACTGCTCCCACTTGCTGTTGTGCCAGTGCTGGCCCTTGGTGATGCCAGGCTTGCTGATATTGATGGACACCTGCCCGCAGTCCTGCGTGTGCATAAGTTCCGTAAAGCTGCCTCGGTCGTCCACATTCATCTTCAGAGCATATTTAAACTTGTCTGTCGGGAGATAGGTCAGGTACAGCGAGAACAGCTTCTTGGCGAAGGAACCTTCCGGCATCTTCGGCATCAGCAGCGTCGCGGGCTGGGATTTGAATTCCTGCAACAAATCCACGATCTCGCCCAGCGTGACCTTGTGGGTGACCGGCACATAGCAGTAACGACCGTTATCCGTAGGGACAGGATTCAAGCCGTCATACGCGCAGTGTACTTCCCTGCCTTCCAGCAAATCGAACATTCCCTCGATAAGATCGTCGATGTAGAGCAGTTCCAGTTCCGTCGAGCGGTCGTTGACCGTGAAAGGCTCGTCGTTCGCCACCGCCCAGCAGAAAGTCGACACGGCGGAATTGTACTTCGGGCGGCTGTGCCCCATGAGATTCGGGAAGCGGTACACCGCCACTTTCACACCGTTCTCTTCACCATACTGAAAGAACAGTTCTTCCCCCGCCAGCTTGCTCTTGCCGTAGTCGCTCTGACCATACCGCCCGATGAGCGTCGCCTGAATGGACGAGGACAGCATGATGGGGGACTTGTTCCCGTGCTTCTTGAGCGTGACCAGCAGCATGGAGGCAAAGCCGAAGTTGCCCTGCATAAACTCTTCGTTGTTTTGCGGGCGGTTCACCCCTGCAAGGTTGAACACAAAGTCACAGTCTGTGCAGTAGGCATCCAGCTGCTCCGGCGTGCTGTCGATGTCGTAGCAATAGATGTTGTCGATGTGGATGTTTGGACGCGTGCGTTTTTTGCCGTCGCGGATGTTTTTGAGGTTGTTCACGAGGGCGGTTCCGACCATGCCCTTCGCGCCGGTGACGAGGATGTTCATTATTTCCCAGCCTCCCAGTTCGCCAGTGCTTCCTTAACGTAATCTGTGGTGAGAATCTTCTTCACCGTACCCTCCACGTCCAAACGGTTGGTATTGTGGCTGGTGTAGCTCTCGTCTGCCATGGTATGCACCTGCCCCTTGACCACATATTTATCGTAGTTCAGGTCGCGGTTGTCCGCCGCCACGCGGTAATAGTTGCCCATGTCTTCGCTGCGCAGACGCTCCTCGCGGGTCATGAGAGTCTCGTAAAGTTTCTCTCCGTGGCGCGTGCCGATGATGTGCGTGCCCGTATCGCCGAACAGCTTCTGCACCGCCTTGGCCAGGTCGCCGATGGTCGAGGCGTCCGCTTTCTGGATGAACAGGTCGCCCGGATTGGCGTGCTGGAAGGCGAACATGACGAGATCGACGGCTTCGTCGAGATTCATGAGGAAGCGGGTCATGTTGGGATCGGTGATGGTGATGGGATTGCCCGACTTGATCTGGTCGATGAACAGCGGGATCACCGAGCCGCGCGAGCACATGACGTTGCCGTAGCGCGTGCAGGCGATGACCGTGCCGCCGCGCTCCGCCGCCACGCGGGCGTTGGCGTAGATCACGCGTTCCATCATAGCCTTGCTGATGCCCATGGCGTTGATGGGGTAGGCCGCCTTGTCCGTGGACAGGCAGACCACGCGCTTCACCCCCGCGTCGATGGCCGCGTGGAGGACGTTGTCCGTGCCGATGACGTTGGTGCGCACGGCCTCCATGGGGAAGAACTCGCAGGAGGGCACCTGCTTGAGCGCTGCCGCATGGAAGATGTAGTCCACGCCAGGCATGGCATCGCGAACCGACTGCGGGTTGCGCACGTCGCCGATGTAGAACTTGACCTTCTTGGCGTGCTCCGGATGCCTGGCCTGCAACTCATGGCGCATGTCATCCTGCTTCTTCTCGTCGCGGGAGAAGATGCGGATCTCCTTGAGGTCGGAATCCAGGAAGTGCTTGAGGACGGTGGAACCGAAGGAACCGGTGCCGCCGGTGATCATTAGGGTCTTATTGGTAAAAAGGGACATTATTGAAGCCTCCTCATTTTTCTAAGCATTGCCTTCACTATGTTCTTTACTCGACTCATAAGTGGGACTCCTAAATAGCGTTTTGCAGCTTGCTGGAATCCTTTTTCTCTAGTGCATTGCATGAACGCATCACGATTTCCACTCATTGGAGCAGACTTTGTCATCGATGCATTGTACTTAACAGCTTCATCGAGGTCTACCTCCCTGCAAACTACATTGTTACTGATCTTCTCAAACAGCGTGCGCCCTTTCTTAGAGTGCACAATGACCAACGATGTTCCTCGATCATCATCAAGGCTCGGACACATCTTTTCAATCCCCCAAAAGTCTGCAAGGGTTATATCACTGACTCTGTTCTGGGTTTTGAACGCGCAATGATAGCAAGAAGGACGTAAGCACAGATTGCGAAGGAAACTGCGCATATACAAGTCATCAGAGGCCTTTTGTGTATACTTTGAATGATTTGAGAACTCAAATTGTACACAGTATGCTTTCCAGCTATATTTCTTATGTCTGAAAAAAACTCGATTCAACTTCGCGGACACCGCTTCTTCTCGGAACCCAACATACTTCTGCCATACCATTGGGGAAGGAACGCCATGACAGATGATATCCTGTGTATACAAGTTATCATAATCTTTTCCCAGAAAGCGGTAAAGGCCTCCGATCTGACAAAGTGTCCCCGTAAACAGGACAGGGCTTCCGGTTTGCAGTTTCCTTCTTGCTTCCTCATATGCCATACCAATTGTACTCTGTACATACTTCGAGCCACGGAGCTTCTCCAGTTCTGCTTCTGTCTCAATGCAGATATGGCTGACCGAGAAGTCTTCATTAAAAGCCGCACCAAAAACAGCGCCGCCCTGACGCAGAACACAGGTTGCCAGCTCCGTGAAAATGCCACCAGATGAACTGTTTCGGCGAGTTTGTTCATCTTTTGTCTGTGCTGCATATGCAGCTGGATTGACGCGGCGATCGTCTGCCTTTTTGGGGCTGAGAATTGGGCATACCTTCTCGCATTTTCTACAATTCACGCAAAGCGCTTCGTTCACAGCTGGATACAAAAAACCTTCTGCATCACGGTTCATTACGATCGCTTTTGTCGGGCATATGCTATAGCATGCGTGGCATCCAGTACAGTTTTTCTTTTCTTCAATGCAAATCAAACTCTCACCCTCTCAGTTTTGCGATCTTTTGTAGAGGTTTGATTGCCAAACCCTTCTCGTATTCATTCATACTGAACATCCATACACTCAGGCAATAAACAATCGCATAAAGAACAATCCAACTGAGCATCTGAGCAAAAGAACCAATATTTACGTAGCACAGCATGCCAAAGCCAACGACCACAGGGATGATTAAACCTTTCATCATATGCAGAATATTCTTCCAAAATACGATCACATCAACATTACATTTTTTGTGATAATACACATTGATGATCACACCATTGGCAAGAATCAAAGACATTGCTGTTCCAATTGCGCTACCTACTGCGCCCCAAAGCTGGCATAGGCAAATAGATACTACCAGATTGACAAAGGCCATGATCAAATACACAATCGAGCGGAATTTATGCTTATTCTCAGCTCGTTGAATTTCTATTCCGACATTCTGAATCAAGGGAATTGTCGCCGGAAGCGCAAGCAGCAGTACGACATAATATGCCTCTTCATATCCTGGGCCTGCCCATAGTCCAATGAATGCCTTGCCGAAAAAAATCATTCCTGTTGCCACAAGTCCAAGAATCAGAAACTGTACTCTTCCCACCCTGATAAACAAATCTGTAAGGCATTTTCTCTGAACAACAGAATCATTATGTGTTTCATTGATGATTCGATGAACCATCGGCGTAAAGACTCCAGATACGGCTGTTGATATCATGTTATAGTAAGTGCTCAGCGTATAGCCAACAGAATACACAGCAACCGCTACCGTTCCCTTGAATCTTGCTAGAAGCAGCTTGTCGATATTCCAGTTAATCTGGTCAACTACAATGTTAATCGCAATGAATGATGTATAAACGAAAATATCCTTGAAAAGCCCATGTTCAAATCTGCAGAAGATGAACCTTTCTTTCAGCTTGATGAGAACATAGAACAGATACATCAGATCCGTAAACAGCGACAAAATGATCGTGGCCATGACAAGTGCAACAGATCTATATCCAGCCAGCAATAACATCAAAGCGATCAGTGGACTGCACACTGTTTTGATTACGCCCAACAGCTTCAAAAACACAAACCGCTCATGTGCGCTGATGATATTGGAAAACACACTCATCGGAAAAGAAATCGCCAGATTAATCGTCAACAGAATCAATAGTTTTTTTGCCAGACTATATTCGGCTTCTGTTAACCCATCTTTGAACACAAAGTGAAGATGGTTTGACAGATACAGGCCGCATACCAAGGCTACAACTCCAATGACTGTAAAAATGAGGATGAACAAACCATTCAGCTTCTTGATGCCCTCTCTGTCGTGTTTTGCCTTATACCTGGAGAAATACCTGATATAGCTGCTATTAAAGCCAAGGCTTAATACGGACATCATGGAAATAGTCGATGCAACTGTATTATATAGGCCGTATTCACTCTGTCCAAGGAGCTTTATCATAAACGGGGTATAAACCAGGCTCACAACTACCCCAAGAATCATTTGAATATACGATATTAACGACCCAAGTTTCCTTTGATTCATACCTTTTTGTCTCCCAAGCAAGCATCTATGTTCTCTTTTAGGAACCGGATAGAATCATTTCTCAGCGTTTCAAACTCATTTGTCGGACGACTGTAATCTACAGGAAGTGATGCCAGCAACCAGTCCTTTTTCAATTTGGCTTCCTCATTGCAGAAGCGATCCGTAACCCCAAACATATTTGCCATAGACAGAATTCGCGATGACATTGTTGCCGCCGCTTTGCGCTCAAAGACAAAGAACTGCTTATGGAAGATCAGAGAAAATGCCATAGCATGAAAACTGTCCGTCAGAACGACATCAGCATCTCTGATCAGCCGCACAAATTCAAAGGGATCTGCACAGTAGATCAACTCATCACCGAAACCATCGTCACATTCTCTATACTGGTTATTCAGATAGGGAATTGTTACGATTTCAAGACTCAATTCGCTGGCGTATTCTTTGGCAAGTCGGCGCTGCTCATAACTGTCACCAAGGAAATAACAGAAAGCATATTTCTTTCTTTCTTTTTCCGAGCCTACCACAGTATTCCATTGTTCTCTGGAAAGCAAAAACACAGGATCGACTGCCCACTGCACCTTTACCGGTGATAGCTTTTGAATCATCGGAACCGCACTCTCTTCACGAACCGATATCGCCTTATAATCTGCAAATGCATTGCGATATCGGCTTTCCTGCTCTGCAGTTAGTTCATCTTTTGCTACACTTGCGGCATAAGCGATTTTGTTTACCCCTGTCACGCCGAGCGAAAGCAAATATGCATCACATACTGCACTTGGATGCCATACTTGATCACTACCAGTAATGAAGACTTGATACGCTAAGGAAAGATCCTTTAGTTGATGATTCCTATATATGACCTTACTATGCGGTATCTCTGCGTCTTTGAACACTTCAAAGACTCGTTTTCTCTGATCAATCCATTCATACACACTAGCATGCTTCATCCTGATTGGAATGCTCTTTATGGATTGATATATTGAACGGGCTACCCTTCTCACAATAGGGCCCGCATTTCTTTTATACTGGATTTGTTCTGCACAGTATTGTCCATTCAAATATTTGCAAAGGGCATATGCTTGAAGATTGCCTCCGTAATTCGTACTCCTGTAGAAGTGCGTGATGATGCCAATTTTTCCATCCAAAGTATTTGATCCTCCTACGTCTTCAAATCCATCACGATAGAAATCCCTATTGATGCTTACGCCTCAAAATAATTGCTCATACATACCCGCTCATTGGAGTGTCCACATAAATCTGTACGGTATAAACTCTGTTCCAGTGAGTCGATAAACCATAAGCGCAATTGATAAAACAGCAATTATTCCACGCATCAATCGCCGTTGCTTTGGCACTACCATATTGGCTGCATTGGGAAGCAAGACAAGCTGGGAAAACACAAAATAGAAACTAATCCTATCAGCTAAGTTTGTTCCGAAATACCTCATAAGAAATGATACAAATCCGCAAAACAGTATGAACAGTAACGGCGTCTGTGCATTACCTGTCTTTAACTCAGTATCATAAAGAAGTGTAGTAATAAGAATTATCACATATATAAGAACTGAAACAACTCCGCCTCCATCTTTCGGATCGGCATATGACATATCAAAATATGCATTCGCTATATTGACAATCTTATTGGCACTTGTAAGGACAATAACAGCCGCTGCACATAAAAGAGGCATTTTCTTGTATGAGAAATCCATTCTGCATAAGATATATACCGGAATAAAAATAATTGCAGTCTGGTGAAATGTGGTTGCTAATAGTACCAACAATAGAAAACGAACTATGTTCCCTCTTTTTGCCTGTTCATATGCATAAAGACAAATACACATGGCAATGCTTTGACGCATTCCCTGAAGATGAAAGCTCATCAAGCCCAACGTAATATATATTGTGATTGACAGTGCAATATCTTTACTGTTATGCGCTACAAAATAAAAAACACTTACTATATAGAACAGTGCTGTGATTACAAGCAACCATTGAGGATGTGGCAGTATGCGCGACAAGCAAAACACAAATAGTTGAAATCCCATCTCAATCCCATCCGGGCGATAGTAAACATTCCAACTATCACTTAATAACGCTCGCTCCATCCAGTTCCAATAGTGTTGCGTATCTACGCTTCCCAAATACTTGCTGCGCAGGCCCATAAACAAAAGCAATAGTACTCCTATAATAGCGAAATACTGTTTCCGCTGCTTTGCATCCGTGTTAATGCGCGGAAGAATTAGTTCCACTACTATTGGAGCCAATGCTAGCCCAATATATGCTATCATAGTAAATCCTTTCACTCATGCTTAGGCAGCACTTTCTCGGCCAAGTTACCGTATACTATATGAGTAATCACTTCGTATTTGTTACCCTGAGCGAACCCGCGTTCACACATTTTGATAAATGCTCATATCCCATACATTTCCTTTACCTTTATTCGTCACTTACTCATCCATATTACATTTCATAAATCATGCGCTATGACCATAGCTCTTCATAATTTAGCAAGTAAGCGAAAAAACATATCGACAGATTTCTCATAAATGACATTAATTTCCATTTGAGAATGCTGGCATCAGATAATACAGCGTAAAGAATAGTATTGCCAGGGTCTCCAGACTGAAACAGCGTAGCGAAATCAGGTTCCTTGTTCTTTGCATACCTTTTTATTCTCAATAAGCATCTGATAAGCATCAACATACTTCCGTACCTGATTGTGCTGAATAAAGCGATCTGTTACCATTTCTACACAAGCGCGCCGATAATGCTTCTTTCCCATTGCTATGACCTGCTTTACTCTTGCAATCAATTCATCAGCATTTCCATCCTCAGCCAGTGCCCCTACCTTTTCGCTTACAATCTCATGTGAACCCGTATTATCATATGCCACCACAGGTGTGCCGCATGCCAATGCCTCCGCTGTCACAAGGCCGAAGGTTTCCATACGGGAAGGATTAACCAGGACATCGGCAGCAGAATACAGTTCAATCAGTTCCTCCTGATTGTTTGTAAAGCCAATACACCGCAGGTTTTCGCGCGACGATACCTGGCTTCCCTCACCCACCAGAAGGATCTGTGCCTCACCCTTCAGTTCCTCGCTGAGCCTGTAAAACTCCGCCAACCCCTTTTGTGAGCTCCATCCCTGCGAAACCCCCAGGATCAGCTTTTGATCTTCTCCGATTGCATATCTTCTTCGAATTGTATCCACCTGGTCACGCGGATAAAACCGGCTGGTATCCACCCAATTGTAGATGCATCTACAAAATATCGCATCTTGAAACATTGGTGCTTCTTTTCCGGCTCGGGCTGTCCATTCCGAGACACCATTGATTCCTAGTTTTTCAATTGCAGCAAATCCCGTTTTCTTAAGAAGAAACCGTTGTTTAGCCGTCTCAGCTTTATATATGCTGCAAGGGGTACAGCCATTCTTCCAGTTCATGCAGTTATATTCGAGGTAATGCATACACTGACCGGTAAAGAACCAGCAGTCATGGAGCGTTACCAGAACTGGGATATGCTCATCACCAAGAAAGCGAAGCAGTTGCGGCAGATGGATATAATTGCTGTGCAGATTATGCAAATGCACCACATCCGGCGCGATTTCCCTGATTCTCCGGCATGCCATCATCGTTGCGCATTTGGAATGAAATCCTTGACTGCCATCCACTCTGCGCAACAACGCATGAAGCTTATGATCCAGATCGTTTCCAATCCTGTGAAATCTCGCCGGATCATCTGCACCCACGCACTGGATGGCCCACATGACATGCGAATCATGCCCTTCGCTCAATAATTGCGTATGGATATCCTGAACGATGTGCCCCGTACTCCCGGTTCCATATACGGCATTGATCTGCAAAACTTTCATACTATCCCTCTTAATAAAGCCGTTTCAGCCAGTGCATCCTCATTTTTTGGCAGCATCCATGATGGTTTGCGTAAACAATTGACTCATCTTCTGTTCATCATGGTGTGCGCAACCACATTCATAACCCTTTTTCCCGTATTCCGTAATCAGCTCAGGACGATCCACCAACATTTGCAGTTTTGCGTACACTTCCTCATAATTGGTCGCCGTCACAGCGGAATCGTATCTTGTAAAATAGTCAATAGGTGCAATATCCTTATCCCCGATGGCAAAGATACACTTGCCCGCACGCAGGTAATCTGTCACCTTGGTCGAGAAAGACAACCGGGCTGTATAGCGATACGGGTCTTCCAGGCATTCCGCAAAAACCAGAATGTCCGCGTCCTCCTGAACCGCCTGCACTTCATTCAGTGCCAGCGCACCGCGCACCTGACAGCCGTTCCTGTTCAGCGCAGTTTTCTGCTCGTCTGTCAACTCGTCCGTTGTATAGATGTCCAGAATGACTTTGGTGCGACCACTATTGATCTTGCCCATCGCTTTATGCCCACCCTTCATGGGAACCTGCGCCGAGGTTGAAGCAAAAATAACATTTCGATGAACCTTGTTTATGTTCCATTTCGGGGCCGTATAAAATTCTTCCCGCAAATCATAGTAACAGCGGTAATACTGGATGGTCGGATTAACAGATTGCATATAATACTTGTCCCAATCTGTTCGTCCCGTTGCATACGGGATGGTGCGTATCAGCTCATTTTCATACTTGACATTTCTTCGGGCCAGAATTTTGCGCTCAATCATCCCATTAAAATAAAGGCACTCGCTTAGCATCCGATATTTTAACAATACCGAAACAGGTAAGCCTCCCCAGTGATAATAGGATGTCTTATCTATAATTCCTTGTATGGTCAAAACTTTCTTTTTATCTGGATATTTTCTCAGATATGAAATTCCATGAGAGTATTCTGTTCCATGAAAATGCACAATATCAGGGGAAAATCGTTCTTCAATCATATCCCAATACTGGATAATCTCCGGATGGTAAAACAGCATCGTTTTTCCGTTACCGGGAATGCAGAAATATCGCGTATTATCTACCATAAAATCTCTGAACTTTTCCCCATGAATACAGGCAATGGCCAAGTCAATCTCCGGAGTGGCGGCCAGTTGCTTTGAAAGATTTATCATCCAAGTACCGCTAAAACCAGCCTTGACCCCCAGACAATCTGCTGCTTCCGGTAATAGCATATTAACAATCCAGAGTATCTTCATCTTTTTCCTCCACCACATTCCTAATCATCGCATCGAAGGTTTTGTGTATTTTTTCACGGTCGTGATTTTTGATTCCACACTCCATCGCTTTTTGGGCATATTCTCTCACAATCGCAGGATTATCTACCATCTGCTGCAAAGCCGACAGAATAGAATGAAAATCATATGCTGTGACCGCAGCATCGTTTTCCATAAAATAGCTCATGGGTGCAGTATTTCTATTGCCTATTGCAAAAATACACTTTCCACTTGAAAGATAGTCTGTTATTTTTGTGGAAAACGATAGGCGTGCCATTCCAGAATCTTTACCGTCCATATCTTCAACAAACAGCAGCACATCCGCTTCTTTTTGCTTTTGTAAAGCATCTTTTTGCGGAATCACTGGATGAATCACACAAAAATGACCATCCGTTATGTTTTTCTCAACTTCTCCCAATAGAACTGTCGGTGTGTATATATCTATGAGAATTTTTACGCCATCTCTGTTTATTTCCTTCAGTGCCTCATTAAGAACCTCTATCGTTCTGTCCCGACCAATAGTTAATTTGCCAGTGTATAGCATTTGAATAGGATATGTAATAGTGTATTCACCTATTTTAGGAATACTGGATAACGGTTTTGTCAAAACAACACTGTTAATTCCAAAAAAATCATCGGCCTCTCTCTTTGTCATATTAGTGATTGAAAAGAAACCATTTGTATATTTTGCCAACTTAAGCAATGAGTGTCTTTGAAAAAAGCGATACACTTTATAACCGCAATCATCAGATTGCCTATAAGTAAAGTTATCATCCCAAATATATCCGACTGCTTTTGCGCCCGTCCTCTTTATTGCATACATTATTATTCGATTAAGATGAATATACCCTTCCATCGAATGAAGAATAACATCCGGTTTAAATGAATCTAAAAATGTATCAAGCTCTCTGGATTTCCACTTACCTATCTTCCAGACGAACTCTCGAGCTAAAAGCATTGAGTAACGTCTTTTCTTCCGCATCTCATTATATCTTCTATTATGGGCTTCTAAATCATCTGAATTGGCTTCTTCCTGTGATATCTGAACTTCATATCCTGTCCTAATTTTCCTGTTAATGATACTTTTTAATACCCTATTTTCTGACACAATAAAATATCTTGAACAAACATTGCTATCCGGCTTCTCTTCACGAATACAGATATTGGCAACATTTTCACGTGGATACTGATCCAGTAATGTTGCCCATGTATTTGAACCGACTTTGCTGTTCCATGCAGCCACCGTAAAAACTAGTATTCTCGGATAACGATCCATACTCTCACCCAATTTCTAATATCGTTCTATAATCAGCTTTCTGGTTTTCAAGCATAATCGTCCGATCATAATACTGTTTTGTTCTATCATACGCTGCTTGCCCAATCTGCTTTGAATATTCACTATCTGAAATCAACTTTTTCATAGCTAATACCAACTCTGAGGCATCCTTCGGCGTAACCAATTTACAGGAAACGCCATCTTCCATGACTTCCGAAGCACCAGGAATCTTCGTCGTAATCACCGGGACAGCCAGTGCTCCTGCCTCCTGGATGACCATGCCAAAGCCTTCACGATAAGTCGGATGCACCAGCACATCCATTGCGGCGTAATACTCGCGCATCTCTGCATTTTCTACCAGGCCCGTGAGCTTCACATGATCCGAAGCCTTTGCCCATTGCACCAGCTCCGACGCAATACCGCAGTTATCCTCGAAAGGCCCTACGATCAGCAGCTTGGCAACTTGATGCTTTCTTGCCACCTGCTGGAATGCAGCGATCAGTTCTGCACAGCCCTTGTCCGGAGATACCCTCCCGGCAAAGCCGAAAACGAAATCATCTTCTTTCAGACCGTATGCTTGCCTGACCTTTGCCCGCCACTCCTGTTTCTTGCTCAGTGCAAAATGCTGCATATCCACACCAATGGTTCCACCATGCCCAATCACTTTGGCTTTTTCCAACGGGTATAGACCTTCCTTGACGGCAAACGCAAGGTTCATCGGACTGACAGCACGGATATGTGTTGAATTCCGGCAAACCATCTTTTCAATGGCTTTGAAAATAATGCGCGACACGCCGCTCATTCCGACATATCGGATTCCCCACTGGCAATACAGCCGGATCGGTGCCCCAACGCTTTTGGCTGCAATACTGGCGTAGCAGGCTGCATTCGGCGTGGCGTATTGGATCAGATCAAACTGCTCTCTCTTGAATATCTCTTTGAATTTTCGTATCGACTGGATCGCCGAGGCATCAATTCCGCGCGCCATATGAACCGGGATATAATGAATACAGTCCGGTAATGAAGCGGCGAACTTCTCATCCTCCGAGCAGATCAGCGTAACATCATAATCACACTTTTCATGCAGATATTTTGCTGTTTCCACGACAAAGCTCTTGAGTGTCAGAGAAATTGTCGTGATCATGCATAGCTTCTTCATGTCTGTTCCTCGCTTACTGATGAATAATGGCATCAACGCGCCGGGTTATCTCTCTGAAGTTCTCTGCATACTGCTCCTGCGTATAGTGTGCGACCTCGACTTCCTTTGCGCGGATGTTCTTAACCCCATCAATGAAGGTCTGCTCTACATCTGCAGGATGCTTCGCAGTATTGGCCGCACAAAAGCTGCGGGACAGAATGGCTGCCGTAGACCCCAGCGCATAATGCTCCGCAATCACATACTCAGCAGGCAGCATGCCCAAACCAATACGAGCAATGCCGCCGAAACCATACTTGATACCCTTGGCACGTACTTTGTCGCAAATCTGCTGAACTGTTCCGTCACAGATCAGTTCAAACATGAATTTTTGCCCGCGGCACAGATGCAAATCATTGAGCCCTATATGAACCTCGTCAATGCCCGGAACATCCAATATCTCATCCAGATGTTCCACAGCCTCATTGGTCTCAACCAGAATCATTGTCGTCGCCCGGCCTCCGACAGCCTTGGCAAATCGCCTTACTTCTTCCGCCGTTTTGAAATAGGGCAGCATAATGACATCGGCACCTGCGCGAAGCGTCTGTTCGATTTCCTCCTCTGTACCCAGCCATTCGTCAGTCTTGTCATGGATAGGATTGATGCGAACCATCAACTTGGAAGTCGTCACCACCGGTCTTAGTTTTTCAACATCGCTAATCGTGTGATGGTTTTTCACCGTGTCCATACCACCCTGGCGATCTTCCTTGCCGATATACTCCATATCGACCCAAATGCGGTCAACGCCTGCCTTTTGAGCAATCTGTGCCACTTCTGGGTTATTCGTAATGTACATGAGCGTGAGCATGCTTTTCCTCATTTCTGCCGTACAGCCGGAACTCCGACATACGTTCCCGGTTCTTCTATGTTCTTCACAACCACAGCCCCTGCGCCGATCATGCACCCTCCGCAGATGCTCACATTGTTCTTGACCGTTGCACCAGCGCCAATCCACGTTCCTTTTACCACATGAACCGTGCCGCACAGATGCGCACCAACGGAGACATGTGCATAATTCTCAACAACACAGTCATGGTCTATGGATGCACAAGTGTTCACAATGCAGCCTTCACCAACTATCGCGTCCGGGTTAAGCACAGCACCTGCCATCACAACCGACCCGATGCCGATCTGGACTCTGTCCCCAATCAAAGCCGACGGATGGATGAGCGTAACCAGGCTTCGTCCCTTACTCAGCTTTTCGCGAATCTCTCCATCTCCGATGCCAATAAAGCAGTCTCCGTCCCATGGAATTAGGCTGTCGCCAATGATCGGATAAGGAAAGCCTTCCATCGGATGATCATCCGCAAAAACGATCTCATCCCATCGCCCCATCTTTTCAGCGATATCCGCACAGACCTTTCCATGTCCACTGGCACCGATGATCAACAGCTTTCTCAATTCGGTGCCTCCCATGTAGCATTCACCCCTTCTGGCGTACCCATGAATTCTTCCATCGTGGCTGAGGTGTCTGAGCTGATGCCGCTTCGCTTCAGCACCGCCATCACCGTATCCCAAATGATCTTCACATCTCCCCAGAAGGTGATATGCTGCGTATACCACACATCCATAGCGAACTTGTCCTCCCAGGACAGCGCATTGCGGCCATGTGCCTGCGCATACCCCGTCAAACCAGGACGGACATCATGCCGATGCTTCTGTTCGTCGTTGTATCGCGGGAGATAGCGCACCAGCAACGGGCGGGGGCCGACAATCGACATGTCGCCAATCAGGATATTGATTAATTCGGGAAGCTCATCCAGACTGGTGCTTCTCAGTACCCTGCCATATTTGTTCAAGCGAACCTCATCCGGTAGCAGTTTGCCGTCCTTGTCTTTTCTGTTGTCCATGGTGCGGAATTTGATCAGCCTGAAGATGCGTTCATTCTTCCCAGGTCTCTCTTGGGTAAAGAACGGATTGCCTCCCATGAAGATCGCGCCCAGAACAATCAGGATGATGAACACAGGTGCAAGGACGATCAGTGCACACAGGCTCAAGAGAAAGTCCAATACTCTCTTGAAATACTTTGCATACATCACTTTCACCTCAGCTCATATCTCGCTCAGCTCACTGCCCGGTTGACTTCCTCCGGGGTCTTGTAGGTGGGCACAACGACGTGCATCGTCTGCCGCACCCGCTCATCATTTGTGCAGGCCTTCTTCAGAAGCAGCAGCTTTTCATTCAGATCATCCATCGTGACGGGCTTCTCACGCTCAATGAAGATCAGGTTGTTATCCGTTTTCTCCAGCGTGTCACTCTTGACCAGCAGCTCCTCGTAGAGCTTCTCGCCGGGGCGTAAGCCTGTCTCGACAATCTCGATGCCCTCGACGCCACTGAGCTGGATCATGTTTTTCGCCAGATCATAGATCTTGACCGGCTTGCCCATGTCCAGCACGAACAGCTCGCCGTTCTTCGCCATTGCTCCGCTGACCAGCACCAACTGGCTGGCCTCAGGGATGGTCATGAAGTAGCGAATGATCCGCTTGTCCGTCAGGGTGATGGGGCCACCCGCTGCAATCTGCCGCTTGAACAGCGGAATCACACTGCCTGCACTCCCCAGCACATTGCCGAAGCGGGTTGCGCTGCACTTGACCTTGCCCCGAGTGCTGTAGGCCTGCATGACCATCTCGCACATGCGCTTGGTCGCGCCCATGATGTTGGTGGGGTTCACCGCCTTGTCCGTGGACACCATCATGAACCGCTTGCAGCCGTACTCCTCGCACAGCTGAATCACGTTCAGTGTGCCGAACACATTGTTTTGCACCGCCTCGATGCAGTTCTTCTCCATCAGCGGTACATGCTTGTGCGCCGCAGTATTGATGCAGATGTCTGGGTGATACTCCTCGAACACCCGCGCCAGCCCTTCCTTGTTGGTAATGCTGACAATCTCCACCCGGATGTCAACCTTGCCTTTGTAGGCAAAGAGCAGTCCCTGCTGCAGGTCATAGGCTGAGTTCTCGTAGATGTCTACCACAATTAGTTGCTTCGGCTCCATCTTGGCAAGCTGCCTGCACAGTTCAGAACCAATAGAACCACCGCCACCGGTGATAAGGATGACTTTGCCCTTGTAGTAGGCACGGGTGCGGTCATCCAGCAGCTCCTTTTGCTCACGCATCAGCAGGTCTTCGATGTTGAAGTCCCTCAGCTGACGCTTGCGCCCAGGAATCTCCATCGTCGGGAAATCGAACACCTTGGTTTTAAATCCGGCCTGCTGGTACCGTTCATACAGTTCCATTTTGCGTACACGCGGCATAGTCGGTACCGCAAACACGACCTCCTGGATGTGATGGCTCCGCAGCTTTTCCATCGTGGCCTCGTCCTCACTCATGACGGCCACGCCATGGATTGTGCGACCGATCTTCTCCGGGTCGCTGTCGATGAAGCAGCGGGGAACGTATTTCGCTTTGGGATTTGTCCAGAGGTCTTCTGCTAGACTAACCCCGACTGTACCCGCTCCAATGATGGCGATCTTGATCTTCTGGCTATCCGGGTCAGCCTCGGCCATCACCCTGCCACCAGAGAATATCTTCAAGCCCAGCCGCAGGGCTTTTCCCTTCCAATTATCCTGATAGCCGCACTTGTAGGCATATCGATAGACCATGCGGATGGCCAGCGCAGCCAGCAGGTTCATGCAAATGAATGCCAGCTGCCGCACAGAGGCGATCTTCTCCACCGGCAATACCATCGTTAGCAGGACATACAGCACAAAGGCCACGCCGTCCGCCAACAGCAGGCGGATGTAGCACTGAATGCCACCGTACCGCCAGATCTGCCGATAGATTTGTGCTGCATAGCGGCTTCCGAAGATACAAACAAACGCCACAAGACTCTGCTGAAGTACACCTGAAAAGTTCAGGCTCTTCCCGCCACGGTACAATACCAACAAAAGCAAATCCGTCAGAACGAAAATGAGAACATCATACAGGACAAGCGGCAGCTTGACCTTCATCTGCTTTCGCGGTTCCGCTTCTGGACGGGGTGTCCTTTCTACCATGAAGTGTTTCTCTCCTCACACGATGTGCGGTTTATGGTTACTGCCTGCAATGGAGGGATTCACTCAAAGCACGCCTGGATCACCTGAATGATCCTGTCCTGCTGCTCCTCCGTCATCTTATTGTCACTAGGCAAGCACAGCCCCCGGTCAAAGATATCCCACCCAATCGGCTTTTCTCCGCCTGCGATATACGCATTCGTTTGTGCTCTCAGGTTGCCATTCCGCCCAATAAATGCATTTTGACGGTACATCGGCTGACAGCTCATCGGGCGCCAAATCGGACGCCCCTCTGCGTTTATGCCGCTGATGGCTTCCAGTATCTCCGTAGGGCAGCTCTTCCCATGCTCCGGTAGGTATAATGCCTCGGTATCACTGCGCACCTGCTTGCACATGGCATCTGAGTCAATAATCATCGCAGACAGCCAGTAGTTCGGGCTGCAACCCTCCACAATGGGATTCATCCTAACCGGCAACCCTTTCAAGCCCTGTTCGTATCGCTTGTAGATTACTTTCTTTTGCTCCAGATGCTCTGCCAAATACGGATATTGTCCGCGGATAACACCTGCTATTACATTGCTCATGCGGTAGTTGTAGCCGACTTCCTCATGCAGGTACCAAGCCGCGTTTTCTCTCGCCTGCGTCGACCACTTTCGCGCCTTGTTCGCCACTTCCAGCTCATTGGTCAACAGGCACCCGCCGGAGCTGCCGGTGATCATCTTGTTGCCGTTGTAGCTAATAGCAGCATAATCACCGAAGCAACCGCAAGGCTTGTCCTCATAGGTCGCACCCATGGCTTCCGCTGCGTCTTCAATCAGCAGTGCACCATGCTTTTCACAAATCTCCTTGATTCTGCGGATATTTCCAGAGAAGCCGTACAGCTCCGCGTACACCACCAACTTCACGTCCGGGTAAATCTCAAACGCCTTCTCCAGGGCTATTGGATCCATGTTCCAGCTTTCTGTTTCCGTGTCGATAAAGACCGGATTCGCGCCCTCATATACCACAGGATTCAGCGTGGCGGCAAAAGTCATATCAGAGCAGAAAACCCGTTTCCCCTCCAGCGCACCGTGCCCGATGTCCGGCTTGCCGTAGAGCTTTTCTCCGGCAAGCTTGGCGCACAGGTGAAGTGCCGCCGTGCAACTGGACAGTGCCACCGCGTACTTTACGCCGGCCTGTTCCGCTGCGATGCGCTCCACTTCGTTGATGTTTGCACCTACCGTGCTCATCCAGTTGGTATCATAGGCTTCCTGCATGTATTTCAACTCCAAGCCATGCATGGTCGGAGTGCTCAGCCAAGCTTTCTTCTCCAATGGCTTGAAATTGTGTTTGCTATTATCAAATGCCACTTTCAATCCTTCTCTCGTTGCATTCATCCAAAGTGTTGCGCAACACTTTATTTCTATAAATATGTGGTTAGCGGTAAGTACAAATGCACTTGCCGCCGCTCACTATCGCTTTCATCACCCATGCGAGGGCTACCCCACCGCCATCTGGCTCCCCTGTCCATCCGCTTCTTTCGCATATCGTCCACTCGCAATAGCGGCTTCATTCACATGCTTAGGCGAGTGGTACGTCGGCACAACCTTCTTCATTGCCCTGCGGATGACGTCATCATCCTCGGTTGCCAGCGCGGCTTTCAGCACTGCCAGTTTTTCTTCGATCTCCTTATGCGTCGGCGGCTCGTCCCGCTCCACGAAGATCATATCATTGCCAGTCTTGTCCAGTTCCTCTGTCTTGATCAGCAGTTCTTCATAGAGCTTTTCGCCCGGGCGCAGCCCCGTCTCCACGATGTCGATATCCTTATACGGCTCCAGTCCGCTCAGGCGAATCATGTTCTCCGCAAGGTCGAGTATCTTTACCGGCCTGCCCATATCCAGGACAAACAGCTCGCCGCTCTTTGCCATGGCTCCAGATGTCAGCACAAGCTGACTGGCCTCGGGGATCGTCATGAAGTATCGGATGATGCGCTTATCCGTCACCGTTACCGGCCCGCCGTTGGCAATCTGGCGCTTGAACAGCGGGATCACGCTGCCGTTGCTGCCCAGCACATTGCCAAACCGCGTGCAGCTAAAGGACGTATTGCTCTGTTCGCGCGCGCGGCTCAGCACGATCATCTCGCACAACCGCTTGCTTGCGCCCATCACGTTGGTAGGATTCACGGCCTTGTCCGTGCTGATCATAATGAACTTCTCTACCCCGTATTTTTCGGCCGCATTGACCATATTCCAAGTGCCGAAAACATTGTTCTTCACAGCTTCGGAACAGTTGTGTTCCATAAGGGGAACATGTTTATGCGCTGCGGCGTGCAGTACCACTTGTGGTCTGTACGTGCGGAATACCTTGTCCAATTGCTCCGCATCACGCACGCTGGCAACCTCCACCGCTAAATTCAATGCCTTGCCATAGGTGAGACGCATCTCCTGCTGAATGTCGTAGAGGTTATTTTCGTAGATATCCACAAGAATCAACTGCTGGGGCCCCATGCGCGCAATCTGCCTGCTCAACTCAGAGCCGATCGAACCGCCGCCACCTGACACCAATACAACTTTGTTTCTGTAATACGCACAGGTCTCTTCGTCCAAGAAATTGACCTCGCGGCGAAAGAGAAGTTCTTCTACATCAAACTCACGAATCTGGCGCTTCCCATTTTCTTCCGTATTTTCAACTGGAAACGTGTAGACCTTCACCTTAAATCCCATGTTCTTATACCGATCGAACAACAGCGCACGCTCTTCCGGCGTCTTATTTACCGCAAATACCACCTCTTGGACAGCCAGACGATTGAGCTGCTCTTTATTCCCCTCCCATACTGGAAGGACTTCTATGCCCATCACTTTTCGTCCAACCTTTTCCTTATCCACATCAATAAAGCATACTGGCGTATACACTGCATTCGGATTGGTTAGCAATTCTTCTGCAAGCATCGCACCGATGCGTCCCGCACCGATAATTGCTACGCGGATTCTGTTTTTTTCAGGCAACACCTTTGACTCCGCCTCACGCACGAAAGAGATTCCCGTTGCCCGGTATACCGTAGCATCTATACAACGTGCCATCATGGACTGCGCGCTGAAAAACCGCCTCAGGCGTGGACTCGACGAGCTGATCTCGAACAGCCACGTGTACAGAAAGCGCATCACCAGTCCGCCAAGCAGGTTAAGCATGACAAGCGCCGACATTCGAAGCAAAGAAGGGTTTTGAATAGGCAAAAATATTGCGAGCAAAATATATGTCGTTCCACCGATCATATCTGCGCAAATGAGCCGCAGATAGCTGTTAATCCGGCTATAGCGCCACACCTGCGAATAGATTCTGCACAGATACCGAGCACTGAATATACAGATCGCTGCGATGCTGAACTGCGCACCGATTTCCCCAATTTGCATTTGCTCTTGTGAATTGGGATACAGCCCAAGCGATACCATAGCTGAAAGTGCGAGTACAAAGAGGTCATAGAGCAGCAGCTTGGTTTTGCGCAGGTTCGGTGCATGATGGAGCTGCGCAGGAAAGACTTCTCTTCTTGCTTCATATTTGACTCGATTCAGCTCGCCCATGTCTTCCTCTCCTCTACTGCTTCCACTGTCTATGTCTCTGTCTTTTCTTTTTTCTATTCTTGCATCCGGTATCCGCCGGGGTTATTCTTCTGCCAGTTCCAGGCGTCGCGGCACATGTCCTCCAGATTGCGGCGCGCCTTCCAGCCGAGCAGGCGTTGCGCCTTGCCGGGGTTGGCATAGCAGGTGGCCACATCCCCGGGCCGGCGGCCAACGATCCGGTAGGGCACGTTCACGCCGTTTACGCGGGCGAAGGTGTGCACCATCTCCAGAACGCTGTAGCCGCGCCCCGTGCCGAGGTTGAAGATCTCCGTGCCGGCGTGCGTGAGCGCATATCCGACGGCCGCCAAGTGTCCCTCGGCCAGGTCGCAGACGTGAATGTAGTCGCGCACGCCCGTTCCGTCCGGCGTGTCGTAATCATTGCCATAGACGCTCAGCCATTCGAGGCGGCCGGCGGCCACCTGGCAGATGTAGGGCATGAGGTTGTTCGGAATGCCGGCCGGATCTTCGCCGATGCGGCCACTCTCATGCGCGCCGATGGGGTTGAAATAGCGCAGGAGCACGACGTGGAAGTCCGGATGCGCGGCGGCCACATCGGTCAGGATCTGTTCGCTCATCCATTTGGTCCAGCCGTAGGGATTCGTGCACGCGCCGCGGGGTGCGGTCTCGGCGAGCGGCATCTCACCGTTCGCGCCGTAGACCGTCGCGGACGAGGAGAAGACCAGCGCCTTGACGCCGTGCCGGAGCAGCGCCTCAGTCAGGCGGAGCGTCGCGTCCAGGTTGTTCCCGTAATACGCCAGGGGCTTTTGCACGGACTCGCCCACGGCCTTGAGGCCCGCGAAGTGGATCGCGGCCGAGACGGGATCGCCGTCCAGGGCGCGGTCGAGGTCCGCAGGATTGGTCGCATCGCCCTCGAGCAGGCGAACCTCCCTGCCCGTCAGCTCCTCGACGCGCGCGATGGCCTCCGGACTGCTGTTGCTGAAGTTGTCCAACACCGTCACGTCATAGCCGTTCAGCAGCAGGCTCAGCGCCGTATGAGAGCCGATGTAGCCCGCCCCGCCGGTCAGCAGAATCCGCATGGGTCTTCCTCTCCTCTTCTTTCTTGTTGGGAATTACTCCGCGCCGTAGAGGTATTCGTGCAGGCGCGCCGCATTCTCTTCGAAGTCGATGCGGATGACGGGGATGCCATCCTGGCTGCCGTCTTCCTCCCACGTGTCGTCATAGGGCACGCGGCTGTAGGAGATGTCGAGGCTGTCGCTCTGCAGGAACTCCAGGCCGAGCTTGAGGGCGTCGAGGGCGCTCATGTTGGTCGTGACGTTGCCCAGCGCATAGCGCAGGAACGCGAGGTAGTCCGCCGCGGAACCCGTTTCGCGCAGGGTGCTGTACACCGTGGTGAGCAGCTCGTACTGGCGGTCGACGCGGTCGAAGCTGCCGCCGTCCGCAACGTCGGCATAGCGGTCGCGCATGTGCGCCAATGCCTGTGCGCCGTTGAGGAGCGCCGCTCCCTCGGCCACTTCCGTATCCGTAAGGTCGGAAATCCACTCTGCTTCTTCCGCGGTGATGTCCATGGTCAGGCCGCCGAGCTGGTCGATGCAGGCGGCGAATTCGTCGAAGTTCATGACTGCATAGGTGTCCAGGTTGAGGCCGAAGTCCGCATTGACCGTGCTGAGCAGCAGGTCGATGCCGCCATCGGCGTAGGCCTCGTCCAGATGGCCCTCGTCAAAGCCCTCGATCGCGGTCCAGATGTCGGTGACGAGGGACGCGAGCTTCACCGTGCCGGCATCGCGGTCATAGGAGACGACCATGCAGGCCTCCGCGCGGTCGGCTTCGAGCTCTTCGTCGTAGACCAGGCCGACCAGGAGCACGTCGATGGTGTTCGCCTCCACCGTGACGCCCGCTTCAATCTCCTCCGCGGATGCGGTGTCCGGGTCCAGCGGCGTGGGCTCCGGCGTCGCGGTGGGTTCCGGGGTCGCGGTGGGGGCCTCGGTGGCCACTTCCGTAGCTGCGGCCGTGGCTGCGGGAGAGGCGCTGGTGCTGGCAGGCGCGGACGTGCAGCCCGCCAGCAGCGTCAGCGACGCAAGAATCGCGATGAGCGCGAGGGAAAGGGCTCTCTTCTTCATGGGAATCTTCCTCCGGTTTCCTTTTGCATTGTTTTAGAGAAACGCCGGGTTGAGCGCTTCCGCGGGGACGCGGCGCGCGATGCGGGCGAACCCCGCGTAGTCCTGTGCACTGTGCGCATCCGAGCCGAGGGCGGCGATGCGCCCTGCCTTCACGATGCGCCGGGCGATGCCCTGCTTTGCGCCGAACCACTCCTGCAGGGACGCTGCGTTGACCTGCAGCCGCACGCCCATCTCCGCGAGGGAATCGAGCACGTGCGGGTCGCGCTGGATGGGGCGGTAGCGCTCGGGATGGGCGAGCACCAGGCGCATGCCCTCGGCCTGCAGGCCGTAGAGGATCTCGCGCCAGGTTCCCGGCCAGTTGTCAAAGGGGAACTCCACCAGGAGCACGTTCGTCTTTTCTATGCAAAACCTTCGCGCGGCGGCGAGGTCGTCGACCCGCAGCGCGGAGAGGTTGCACTCATAGCCTAGCCGCATCTCGATGCCCATATCCCTGGCAAAGGGCTGCAGTTCGCGGAACGCCCTGCGGGCGGGCTGCGTGTCCATGGCGGGATGGAGCGCGTGCGGAGTTGCGACGATGCAGGTCACGCCCTCCTGCGCGGCGCGCTGGAGCATCTCGATGGATTCCTGGGGATTGCGCGCGCCGTCGTCCACGCCAAAGAGGATGTGGCTGTGCAGATCCGTCATGTCGCGGGGTCTCCCCTTTCCGCCTCGCGGGGCGCGTGCGCGCCGCGGCGGTGACTGCCGTAGTGATAGTAGTAATAGTCGGAGCTGGTGTGGCTCGCGCCGTTGAGCACTGCCCCGAGCACGTGCGCATTGGCCTTCTCCAGCTGGCTCATGGCGGCGCGGACGGCTTCGCGCTTGGTCTTTCCCTTCTGGATGACGACGAGCACGCCTTCCACCTGGGAGGAGATGACCGCCGCGTCCACGAACAGGCCGACGGGCGGCGTGTCGATGATCAGGAAGTCGAACGCGTCGTAGAGCTCGTTGAGGACTTCCTTATAGCGGATGGAGGACAGGACCTCGACCGGGTTGGAGATCCGGCGGTTTCCGGAATCGAACACGTAGAGGTTGGGGATCTCCGTGGGCACGCAGACGCTGTTGATTGCAATGTTGCCCGCCAGCAGGTCCGAGAGCGAGTACCGGCAGCGGATCCCCATGCGGTTGGCGATCTGGGGATGGCGGAAGTCGTCGTCGATCAGGAGCGTGCGCCGTCCGGACTCGGCCATGGCGACCGCCAGGCAGATCGAGATCATGCTCTTGCCCGCGCCCACGTCCGCGCTGGTCACGGCAACGCTCTTGATGCGCTTGTCGATGCCGGCGAACTCGATGTTCGTGCGGAGGGTCTTGATGGAGTCGCGCAGCTGGGCGTCGCCGTAGTACAGGTCCAGGACCGAAGCGTTTGTTTCCGCTCTCATTCTGCACGCCTCCTCTTCTTTTTCTTCTTCTCCTTGCTCTCCAGGTCCACCCAGACCACCTGGGCAAGAACCGGGATGCCGATCTGCTTTTCCACATCGTCCGCGGACTTCAGGGACGTGGAGAAGATCTCGATCGCGGCGAGAACGCCCATGGTGCCGATCACCGCGAGCATCGCCGCCATGATGATGTATCGCTCCCGCGGCGGGCCCGAGGGCGCGCCCGGCAGCAGCGCCTCGTCGATGATGGAGACGTTGTCGATGCGCATAATGCTCACGACGTAGCGGGAGAACTCCTGCGCCAGGCCGTTTGCGACCTCCATGACGAGCTCGGGGTCTTCGCCCGTGACCGTCACCTCGATGATGCGGGTGTCGGTGGGGGCTTCGACCTCGATGGTGAAGTCCTGCAAATTTTCCAGGTTCAGTTCCTCCGCGACCGCGCCGGTGACGCGGCGGCTGGTGATGATCTCCCGATAGTCGTTGACCAGGAGCGCCGAGGAGCTCAGGTCGCTCGAGGAGATGACGGTCTGGTCGATCTGGTTGAGCACGTAGAGGCTGGTCGTCGCGGAATAGACGTCCGGCAAAAATTGGAAGCAGTAGATCGCGGCCAGCGCCACGGACAAGGCCAGGGCGATCGCGATGGGCAGCCGCCCGCGAACGATGGCCTTAAAGACCTCGACAAGGTCGATTTCCATCTCGGCATTTGTCTGGGGATTTGTGGAATTGGGCACGTCCTTCTCCTCACTTCGTCACGAGATTTTCCGATCGATCAGGCCCAGGACGACGAGCACGGCGGCCGCGCCGAGGACGCCGGCGAGCGTCCAAAGCGCCCAGCCATAGCGGTCGTACGTCGTGGGCTGGTAAAGGTCCTCCGGTGCGACGGAGGGTTCGGCGTAGTCCGGCTCCGGGGTTTCGGCAAACTCCGGCGCGGGCGTCTCCTCCGGCGGCGCCTCGACCGCCTGCGCAGTCAGGAGCGTGCGGGCGATCTCCCGCCCGTCCAGCAGGACGACGGCGTCCGCATACGCCTCCCCGGCGAGGATCTCCTCGCGGACGTTTTGCAGCTCGATGCGCAGGGCGTTTTCCTGCAGAGTCCAGCCCGTGCGCGCGCTGACGAGCAGAGGGGCGTTCAGGGTGTAGGTAAGGGCGATGCCGTCCGCCGAATTCGCGGCGAGATCCAGCGCCGCGCGGGCCTGCTCCGTCACGTCTGCACGGAAATAGCCTGCCTCCAGGGCATCCAGCGCCTGGGAGAGCAGGGCATACGTCTCCTCCTCATCGGCTTGCGCCGCACAGGCGACGAGCACGCGCTGCTCGCCCGCCTGCGCGAGGATCACGGTATTGAAGAGCTCCGCGCCGCTGCCGCCGCCAAATGCGGAGAGGACGCGGGCGTCGTAGAATTCAGAATCCGGGTTCAGCAGCTGAACGCGGTTTTCGATCTGCGCGGGAAGGCCGCTGTCCGGGGAAGCCGTTTCCCAGACCGCGCAGGAGAACACGTCCGCGAAGGTTTCGCTCTCCACGAGCGCGCGGCCGAGGCGAAGCAGGTCCGTGCACGTCGTGCGCTGTCCCTCCTCCGGCGTTCCCGCGGGGCTGACATAGGTCGTCGCCGTCATGCCGAGGGTCAGAGCCGCGTCGTTCATGCGGGAGACGGCGTCCTCGCCGATCGCCTGCGCAAGGGCCGAGGCGCTGTCCTGATCGCCGTCGAGGATCGCCGCGGCGGCGAGATCCGCCGCGCGGGCCTCTCCCCCCTCCATTGCGACCATCGCCTCCGGCGTCAGCGCCTGCGCGGCAAGATACGTGGTCATCATGGTCACCGCGCCGCCCGTCGGGGCAAAGGGCTCGTCCGCGTCCTGCGCCAGGAGCAGCGCGCCCGTATCCAGGTCCATGGCGGCCAGGTGGGAAATGCGCGCGTCCAGCTCGACAGCGGGCGCGTCCTCCTCGCCAAAGGCGGCCTGCAGATCGGCCGCGTGCGCGGGAATGCAGATTCCGGCCACAAAAAGAAGTGCCAAGCTCAGCGCCCACAGGGCGCGCGCCGTGCACTTTCTTCCGCTTCTGGTCATTCGCATTCTCACCTCCCGGATGGATTGGGGACGGTTCTTTTCCGAATTCATAGTTCATTCACGAATTTCTTCACAAAGAGAAGGAGAAATCCTACCATGGGTTTCTATTTCCACCACAAAGTAACGAACTTTACGATAAGAGCAAAAATGGACGGAATCTTTCAGGAATTTTCGGAAGAATGCCCCTCGTTTTGACCCCGATTCGCCGGGGAAAACCGCTCCAAAAACTTCCGTTTTCCTTCCAAAGAGGGGTGCACATAGCGCTCCAATGTGATGCGCACGTTCGCGTGGCCGAGGAGCTCGCTGACGGACTTGGGGTCCAGACCGTTTTCGATGCAGCGCGTGGCGAAGGTGTGCCGGAGCGCGTGGAAGGAATGGGGCGGCAGCCCTGCCTTGCGCAGCATCCGCTGGTATCGCTCGTAGTAATTGCGCGGTTCTATGAACTGTTCGGAGGCGGTGAGCAGGAAATCCGTTGCGTGGCCCGCGCGCCGGCGCAGCGCGGAGATTTCCGTCACAAAGAACTGCGAAAGGGGGATCTTTCGCTTGGAGGAGCGCGTCTTGGGCACGTCGATGAGCAGGCGCGTGCGGGCAGGGCTGTTGGGGCGCGTCTCCCGGATGCGCAGCATGGTCGCGTTGACCTCGAGCAGGCCCTCCTCCAGATCGATGTCGCAGAAGCGCAGCGCGCACAGCTCCCCGATGCGCAGGCCCGTGTAGAGCGTCAGCAGCACGCCCAGCGCGTAGCTGTCCAAGCGCGTCAGGAGGTGGGATTCCAGCTTCGCCTGCTCCTCCGGCGGCAGGATGTCGATGGCGGGCGCGTGCAGGCGCGGGCGGTGGAAGCGAATGACCGTGTCGGGCAGAAGGCCCATCTCGCGCGCATAGTCGGCGATGAGCTTGAGCACGGCCAGGTGGTCGGAGATCGTCTTGGCGGAAAGGCCGGCGCGCCCCTCCTGCGGGTCCTCCAGGTTCTGTGCGACGTATTCGTCGACCAGGGCGGTCGTCAGGCGCTCCGCGGGCAGATCGCCCATCGCCGGCAGGAGATGGTTCTGCACAATGGCCGCATAGTTGGCGTATGTGGAGGGCTTGACGCTGCTCTTCTTTCCATTTAACCACAGCAGCATCACCGCCCCGAGGGACTCCCCGTGAGCGTCCGGGCGCTCCGGCTTTCGCGCTGCGAGGGCTTCCTGCTTTTTTTGCCGCGCCTCGGCATAGGTCTTGGCATAGACATAGCCGTATTCCGCCCGGCCGTCCGACGTCCGGGATTTGATATAGCGCGCCTCCCAGCGGCCGTCCGCGCGCTTGCGGATGTTTTCGCCTCTTCTCGGCATTGTCGTGCTCCACACCTTTCTCTTGTTTTTTTGTGACCAGATTTCTGACCACGATTCCCCTGATTCTCGCTTATTGCGCCGCGTCTGCATCCGGAATACAATAGACCGTTCACAGAAACTAAACGGCAAAAATCGATTTTGTTATCCTAGGTCTATTGACAGCCTTTGCAAAGGGTGCGATAATTTACCTGAAAAGGGCGAAATCCCTCAGAATATCGGGGGACAGCCCTCTGGAGAAAGTTCGTTACTTTATGATTCCCACTCCTGTGAATTGTTATTCAAATATAATCTTTAAGCGAGTCGCCATCCTCATGGGTTGCATGAAAATTTCATCATTTCTTCTCATGATCTTGTCCAATCCGTTTTGTGCCCAAACAAAAACCGTCTGCAGGTTGTGCAGGCGGTCAAGCAAATCTCGATCTATGCTTTCTCATCCTTATTAGGGAAGTTTCATCGTCCGCACCGCGAGAGCGCAATGGACTGCTACAGTCGGCCTTCCTCTCTTGGGTGTGAAAAGAATAGTCCGTTGGGTAACCATGTGCAAGAAGATGATCGAGGACTACGAGAAGCAGATGAGCGGTAAGTAAGGACCGCTGCCCGCGGCAGGAGCCGCAAATTCTTCTGGATGCAGGGGCATCCGCAAAGAAGACCCGATTGTCGCAGGGCAACCGAGTCTTTTTTGTTGCGCGCAGGCGGGCGGCCCCGCCGCACAGCACAGGCGGCAGGAAAGGAACTTTCTATGAATTGACAATTTTTCTCGGGTGTTGTATGATCAAAGCGGCCTTTTGCGCTAAGGGGTTCGGGAAAGATGCACGATGGGGCTTGTCCTCCCTTTTCCCTGCGTTTTTCTTGGAATGAAAAAGGAAAGATGGTGTTCGAATTGGTTTATGCAATTCTCCTCTTCGCACTCACCTATGTGCTCATGTTGGTCTTCAGCAAGTATCGGCCGCAGATTGCGATCGGCTCCGCCGTCATTTTCATCGTCACGGGGATGCTGCCCCTGAACCAGATCGTCGAGGCCATCGACTTCAACGTCCTGATGATGATCGCCGGGACCATGGGGCTGGTCAAGCTCTTCATCGACAGCAAGATGCCCGCGCTGCTGGCGGACCTGATCATGGAAAAGGTCCCTAACGTGCAGATGGCCGCCGTGGCGCTGGCGCTGTTCGCAGGCGTGATTTCCGCGTTTGTGGACAATGTTGCGACGGTGCTGATGGTCGCGCCCATCGCGCTGGAGATCTGCAAGAAGCTCAAGACGAACCCCGTGCCCTTCATCATCGCCATCGCCGTCTCCTCCAACCTGCAGGGCGCGGCGACGCTGGTGGGCGATACGACGGCCATCATGCTCGGTTCCTACGCCAACATGAGCTTCCTGGACTTCATTATCTATCAGGGCAAGCCGGGCATCTTCTTTGCCGTGGAGCTGGGCGCGGTGGTGTCGGCCCTCATCCTGGCCTGGCTCTTCCGCAAGGAGAAGCAGCCCGTGCCCAAGGGCTCGCCCCGCACGCAGGTCACGGACTACGTGCCCACGGTGCTCCTGGTGGGGATGATCGCCCTGCTGATCGGCGCGTCCTTCCTGCCCTCCAAGCCGGACATCACAAACGGCCTGATCTGCCTGAGCCTGATGGCGGTCGGCATCGTGTACACCTTCTGCAAGACGCGGGACAAGGCGGCGATTCTGGAGCCGCTCAAGGCGATCGACATCGAGACGATCGGCCTGCTCTTCGGCCTGTTCCTGATCATCGGCGGCATCACGAACATGGGCGTCATCGACGCGGTGGCGGACCTGCTCGCGCGCGTGAGCGGCGGCAACCTCTTCCTGATCTACACGGTGATCGTCTGGGCGTCGGTGCTCTTCTCCGCGTTCATTGACAACATTCCCTACGTCGCGACGATGCTGCCCGTGGTGACGGGGCTTGCGGCGTCGCTCGGCGTGGAGCCCACGGTGCTCTACTTCGGCCTGCTTTCCGGCGCGACGCTCGGCGGCAACTGCACGCCCATCGGCGCCTCGGCCAACATCGCCGGCATCGGCATCCTGCGCAAGAACGGCTACGAGGTCAAGACGCGCGATTTCGTCCGGATCGGCATTCCGTTCACGCTGGCGGCGGTCATTCCCGCCTACATCTACCTCTGGCTGCTGTTCGGCGCCTGATCGGGCCGCCTTCCCCCCATCCCTGCGAAACAACAGCGCTATGCGGCAAAGAGAGCAATCCTGCCCAGGCAGGTTCGCTCTCTTTTTTTGCAGAAAAGGGCTTTGCTCCGGCGGGCCGGGCGCAGGGCAGCGTCCGGCCCGGGTTTATCCAGCCGGAAACCGGCGCAAAGAAAGAAGGAGTGTGCATTGGCTGTCTACAAGGAAGAAAAGACCAACACCTGGCGCGTGATCTACCGCTACACGGATTGGAACGGGGCGCGCCGCCAGACGCAGAAGCGCGGATTTAAGACCAAGCGGGAGGCCCTGGCCTGGGAGCGGGAACAGCTCAGCAAGATGAACGCGGACCTGGACATGACGTTTGAGAGCTTCGTCTCCCTCTACGCCGCGGACGTGCGCGCGCGCCTGAAGGAGAACACTTGGTCGACAAAGGAGCACATCTTCCGGACCAAGCTCCTGCCCTACTTTGGGAAGCTGAAGATGCGCGACATCAGCGCCCAGCACGTCATCGCCTGGCAGAACGAAATGCTCAAGGCGCGGGACGCGCGGGGCAAGCCCTACTCCCCCGTCTACCTCAAGACCGTTCACAACCAGCTCAGCGCCGTGTTCAACCACGCGGTGCGCTACTACAACCTGCGCGAAAACCCCTGCCACAAGGCCGGCAGCATGGGCAAGAGCAAGGGGCGGGAGATGCTGTTCTGGACCAAGGAGGAATATCTCAAGTTCTCCTTTGTCATCATGGACAAGCCCCTGTCCTTTTACGCCTTTGAGATGCTCTACTGGTGCGGCATCCGCGAGGGGGAGCTGCTGGCGCTGACCCCGGCGGACTTCGACTTTGTCAAGGGCACGGTCACCATCTGCAAGTCGTACCAGCGGCTCCACGGGCAGGATCTGATCACCACGCCCAAGACCGAGAAGAGCAACCGCATCGTCCTGCTGCCGCAGTTTTTGGCGGAGGAGATGCAGGACTACTTGCAGACGCTGCGCGGGATCGGCCCCGAGGACCGCCTCTTTCCCGTGTCCAAGGGGTATCTGCACCGGGAGATGGACCGCGGCGCGCGGGGCGCGGGCGTCAAGCGCATCCGCGTGCACGACTTAAGGCACAGCGCGGTCTCCCTGCTGATCGACATGGGCTTTTCCGCGACGGCCATCGCCGACCGCGTGGGCCACGAGAGCATCGACATCACCTACCACTATGCGCACCTGTTCCCCTCCAAGCAGGCGGAGATGGCGGACAAGCTCAACGAGGAAAGGGGCGACTGGTGATGGCGGGAAAACGACGGGACGAGCGCAACCGCTGGCGGAACAAGACCGTCGCCTTCCGCGTCTCGCCCGAGGAGGACGCGCTGCTGGAGTCGTTTGTGCAGCTCTCGGGCCTGACGAAGCAGGACTACATCGCGCGCAGGCTGCTCGCGCGGGAGGTGGTCGTGCAGGGCAATCCCCGGGTCTACAAGGCACTCCGGGAGCAGCTGGGGCGCGTGCTCGAGGAGCTGCGGCGCATTGAGTCCGGCGCGGGCGTGGACGCGGACCTGCTGGCCGTCATCCGGATGATCGCGCAGATCCTCGACGGCATGCGGGACAGCGCCGCGCCCTGACAAAACGCGCGCAAAAAAGGAGGCCGTCTCCGCGCCCTTCGCGGAAACGGCCCCCATTCCGGACCGCCGTCCGTCAGCGGAGCGAGGCCTTGTACCCCTCGCCCCAGCGCTGCATGGCGTCCAGGATCGGCCGCAGGCTGTCCGAGAGCACCTTCTGGCTGATGCCCGCAAGGTATTTCTTCCGCTCGTTGAACCGCCAGGGCCGCGCGAGCAGATTGCGCAAAATCAACAATTTCCACTTGCTCCCGATGCGCTGGACGGTCGTCGCAACGGGGCAGGCGGGCATCTCTTCCCTTGTCCGCATGGATCGGCGCCTCCTTCGCTCGGTCTTTCTTTTTTTGCATTGTACCATCGCCCGGCGCATTTTGCAATGCGCCCGTCTTGGTTACCATTTGGTAACCGAGTGAGAAAAAAGTGCGTACTTGTGGGAAAAAAGAAAATGCGTACAATGGAAATCACAGAGGGCGCACAGCCCGCTGAATCCAAAACACGGAGGAATGCGACATGGCACTCAAAAACCTGATCGAATGGAACAAGGAGCGCGCGGTCTCCGCGTGCGGCGCTGCCTGCGGCGCGGCCGGCAAGTAAGCCGCTCCCCCATTCCCGACGGGTCCCGGCGCTCGGTCTGCCGGGACCGATTCCGTCCTGTCCTTCGGGCGCGCCCGATTCCGGATATACAGCGAGGTCCTGCAAAATGAAGTCCTATTTCGCCTTTCAGTGGCACATCACCGACGAATGCGATCAGCGGTGCAAGCACTGCTACATCTTTTCCGAAAACGCCTGCAAGAAGCTCGACGCCATGACCTGGGAGCAGATGCAGAAGACCCTGGAAAACTGCCTGGATTTCTGCCGGGCGTACGACCGCCTCCCCTACTTCTACATCACGGGCGGAGACCCGATCCTGCACCCGGACTTCTGGCGCCTGCTGGAGCGGCTGCACGAGCTGCGGATCCCGCTCACGATCCTGGGGAATCCCTTCCACCTGGACGACGAGGTCTGCCGCCGGCTGAAGGCGCTCGGCTGCGAGAAGTATCAGCTCTCTCTGGACGGCATGGAAAAGACGCACGATTGGTTCCGCAAGCCGGGGAGCTTCGCCATCACGCTGGAAAAGATCGGCTGCATCAACCGCGCCGGAATCCGCAGCGTGATCATGACCACGGTCTCCGGCACGAACATCGACGAGGTGCCCGACATCGTAGACGCGGTCGTGCAGGCGGGCGCGAACGTCTTCGCCTTCGCCCGCTATTGCCCGACCAGCGAGGAAAAGGACGTGGGGATTGAGCCGCTGCGCTACCGCAAGCTGCTGGAGGACTGCGACCGCAAGTTCCGGGCCTATGAGGCGGCGGGCTGCGAGACGTACTTCAACAAGAAGGACCACCTTTGGACGCTGTATGCATACGAGACGGGCGCCTTCCGCCTGCCGGAGGATGCGCAGCCGGGCATGATCTACGGCGGCTGCAACTGCGGGAACTGCCACCTGACGATCCTGCCCACGGGCGAGGTCTACGCCTGCCGCCGCGTGCAGAACAGCCGGGTGGGCAATGTGTTCGCCGACCGCCTGGCGGACCTGTGGATCGGGCTGATGGAGGCCTACCGCGACTACAACCGGTTCTCCAAGTGCGCAAAGTGCGAATTGTTGGCTTACTGCCGGGGATGTCCGGCGGTGGCCAGCGGGCGGGACGGGGACTTTTACACGCCGGACCCGCAGTGCTGGAAGGAGGTTGAGTGAGGATGGCAGACGTCCTGGAGACGATCCGGCACCGCCGCTCGATCCGGCGGTTTTCGCCGCAGCAGGTCGACGAGGCGGCGCTGCGGCAGGTCCTGGAGGCGGGGCTCTGGGCGCCCAGCGCGGGCGGGCGGCAGGGCGTCCTCTTCGCCGTGAGCCAGGACCGGGCGGTCAACGAGCGGCTGGGGCGCATCAAGCGCGCGAATTCGCACCCGCACATGGCGACAAAGACGAGCTGCATCTCCCGCGAACAGCCCAGCATCGCGGACGACGCGCGCATTGCGGACGCGTTCTACGGCGCGCCCACGGTCGTGACGCTCTTTGCGCCGAAGAACTTCCTCTTCGCGGCAGAGGACTGCGCGGCGGCCGCGGAGAACATGATGCTCGCCGCCGACGCGCTGGGGATCGGCTCGTGCTACATCGGCCAGGGCTGGACGGCGTTCGCAGACCCCTTTGGCCAGGAGACGCTGCAAAGCTGGGGGATTCCGGCGACGCACTATGCGGTGATGCAGCTGCTGCTCGGCTATCCGCGCCAGGGGGACGCGCACCCCGCGCCCAAGCCCCGCAAGGCCGGGCGCGTGCTGCGGTTTTGACAGAAGGAGGAAGACGAGATGGATTTGCAGACGTGTTTGAAAAAGCTGCAATACGTGGGCGTGCTGGCGTTTGCGACGGTGGACGGGGCGGGCGCGCCCCAGGTGCGCAACATCAGCGCCATCCACTACGAGCCGGACGGGCTCTACTTCTTCACGGCGCGGGGCAAGGACTTCTGCCGCGAGCTGCTGGCCGACGGCCGGGTCCAGGTCCTGGGCTACACGAAGTACAAGGAGATGATCCGCCTCTCCGGCCGGGCGGCGCCCGTCGCCCGGGAGGAGCAGCGGATGCGGATCGACCAGATCTTTGCGGAGCAGCCGTACCTGGCGAACGTCTATCCCGTGAACACGCGGGAGATCGGCATCGTCTTTGCCATCCGCGAGGGGCAGGTCGAATACTTCCACCTCGGGGTGCATCCCATCTTTCGCCAGACGTATGCGCTCGGGGCCAAGGCGGTCGCGCCGAAGGGCTTCCGGATCACGGAGGCCTGCATCGGCTGCGGAACGTGCGCGGCGCACTGCCCGCAGGGCTGCATCGCGGAGGGCGCGCCGTTCCGCATCGAGCAGGAGCACTGCCTGCACTGCGGCAGCTGCCAGGAGCACTGCCCGGTCGGCGCGGTGGAGAGGAGGTCCTAGCATGACGCAGGACGAACGCCGGCGCTTCCTCCTGGAGGTTCTCCTGCGCGAGCGGGGCGAGACGATGGCCCTGCCCGGGGACGAGGCGGCGCAGCGGCGCCTGCTGCGCGCGCTGTGCAACGTCCGGGAGCCGGTCCCCGCGCCCGCGGACTTCCTCGCGGTGCAGGACGCCTACCTGCAGGAGGAGACGCGGCGCAAGGGCGTCACGGACGCGGCCCGGATCCCCGAGGCCGAGCCGGGTATCCGCCTTTGGCGCGGGGACATCACGACCCTGCGCTGCGATGCGATCGTGAACGCGGCAAACTCCGCGCTGCTGGGGTGCTTTGTCCCCTGCCACGGGTGCATCGACAACGCGATCCACACCTACGCGGGCGTGCAGCTGCGCCTCGCCTGCGCGGAGCTCATGGCGGCGCAGGGGCATCCGGAGCCGACGGGCCGGGCCAAGATCACGCCCGCCTTCAACCTGCCGAGCCGGTACGTCCTGCACACGGTCGGGCCCATCGTGCGCAACCGGCCCACGGCGCGGGACGAGGCGCTGCTCGCCGCCTGCTACCGGAGCTGCCTGGCGCTCGCGGCGGCGCACGGCGCGCGCAGCGTGGCCTTCTGCTGCATCTCCACCGGGGAGTTCCACTTCCCCAGCGCGCGGGCGGCGCAGATCGCCGTGCAGACCGTGCGCGAGGCGCGCAAGACCCTGCAACACGAAATGGATGTGATCTTCAATGTATATCAGGAACGCGATCTTCGAATCTACGAAGGACTGCTCGCCGGCCGCTAGCCGGCTCGCGCAGGAGATCGAGGCGGCCGACGCCGTCCTCGTGGGCGCGGGGGCGGGGCTCTCCACCGCCGCGGGCTTCACCTACGGCGGGGAGCGGTTTCGCGCGAACTTCGCCGATTTCGAGGCGAAATACGGCTTCCACGACATGTACACCGGCGGGTTCTACCCCTTCCCCACGCAGGAGGAAAAGTGGGCCTACTGGAGCCGCTTCATCGGGTGCAACCGGTATTCGGACCCGCCAAAGCCGGTCTACGCGCAGCTGTTGGCGCTGCTTGCGGGCAAGGACTATTTCGTCCTGACGACGAACGTGGACCACTGCTTTCAGAAGGCGGGCTTTGACAAGCGCCGGCTGTTCTACACGCAGGGGGACTACGGCCTTTGGCAGTGCGCCAAGCCCTGTCACGACAAGACCTACGACAACGAGGCCGCTGTCCGCCGGATGCTGGAGGCGCAGGAGAACCTGCGCGTGCCGGCCGAGCTCGTCCCCCGCTGCCCGGTCTGCGGCGCGCCCATGGAGATGAACCTGCGCGCGGACGACCGCTTTGTGCAGGACGAGGGCTGGTACCGCGCGGCCGGGCGCTACCAGGACTTCGTCCGCCGGCACAAAAATGCGTCCACGCTCTATCTGGAGCTGGGCGTGGGCCTGAACACGCCCGGCATCATCAAGTTCAACTTCTGGCAGCAGGTTGCGGAGAATCCCAGGGCAAAATACCTCTGCATCAGCAAGACAGACGCCTGTGCTCCGCGGGAGATCGCGGACCGGAGCCTCTGCTGGAAGGCGGACATCGCGCAGATCCTGGCGTGACGGAAAGACAAACTGCGGACCGCAGGTCCTCTGAAGAGGGTCTGCGGTCCGCAGTTTTTTGCGTTAGGCGTCTTCCCCGCTGCGGCGGCGCAGGGGGAGCACGCCGTCCCGCAGCGCGCGCAGGAGCGGCCGGGCGCAGAGCAGCGCGACGGCCGCGAAGCACAGCAGGGACGCCGCGAAGCGCTCGCCCTGCATGAGCCAGCACTCCGCCCCCAGGATTGCCGCGCAAAGGAGGGAGCGCGCGACCGCCCAGCGGATGCGCAGCAGCCGCTGGGCGTGCAGCGCCCGCGCAAGGAAGATGAGCAGGTAGCTCAGCAGCGTCGCCACCGCTGCGCTTTTCGGCGACGTAGACAGACGAGAAAAACGAGCCGAGGCAGGCGACGGCCGTGGCCAGGATCAGCACCGGCGCATAGCGCCAGGCGGAAAAGTAGCCCGGCGCGGCCAGAAACCGCACGATCAGCCGGCAGGACGCCATCAGCACCGCGGCCGCGGTCCAGACGCACGCCTCCTAGACGGAGAACACGTTGGAGAAGAAGCGCTCCTTCTCCGCCCGGGACCGGCCCGCGGCGATGGAGAGGTTCCAGGCGGAGGTGAAGATGCCGGAGGCGATCAGCAGGATGGAGGCGACCTTGTTGGCCAGCGCATACAGGCCGGATACGTCGCTCCCCAGCACATCAGTGAGGAAGTAGCGGTCGGAGATGTTGATGATCCAGGTGCAGACCGTCGCGGGGATCAGCGGCAGGCAGTAGCGGAGCATCCCGCGCAGCAGGCTGCGGGGCAGCGCTCTCGGGCGGATGGACCGCCAGAGCCGCAGGGCGAAGAAGAGCACCGCCGCCGACACCGCGTCCGCGATGACGTTGGAGAGGATGTAACCGGCCACGCCCATGTGCAGCACGGACAGCAGCAGGAGGTTCAGCCCCACGACCAGGGCCGTGCAGAGAACGCCCGTCGCCGCGTAGAGCCGCACGCGCCCGAGCGCCTGGGCCATGGCGCCGCACAGGGCGTGGAGGTTGGCCATGAGGACATAGAGCTGCAAAAGCGCCGCGTACTCCCCCACAAAGCCGATGCGCTGCAGGAGCGGGCTGCACAGCGCCAGCACGCCGTTGCCCGCCGCGACGACCAGCAGGCCCGCGGTGAAGGCGCCGTCCGCCTGCATCCTCTCCTCCGCGCCGAAGCGCAGCACGGCGTTGCCGATGCCCAGCGAGGCCAGGGGCAGCAGGAAGTTCCCCGTCTGGATCAGCAGGTCCGTCACGCCGTATTCCGTCTGCGAGAGGATGCTGGTGTAGAACGGGGTCAGCAGAAAGACGAGGACCCTGGACCCAAGGCTGCCCAGGCCGAAGCGGAAGACGTTCGCCAGCAGGCGCCGGTACGCGCTCGCGGGTCCTTTGCGCCGGGGTTCCCTCGAGCTCACAGCAGCATCGCTCCGGTTCCCAGCACGAGGAGCGCAAGGCCGGCGGCCGCCCGGCGGCTCAGCTTCTCGTGCAGGATCAGGCGGGAGAAGGCGATCGTCACCAGGATGCTGAGCTTATCCACCGGCACGACGACGCTCGCCGGGCCGTCCTGCAGGGCGCGGTAATAGCACAGCCAGGAAAGGCCCGTGGACAGGCCGGAGAGGAGGAGAAAGAGCCAGTCCCTGCGCCCGATGCGGCGGATGCCCTTCTGCTGGCCGGTGACAAAGACCATCAGCCAGGCCATGCCCAGGACGACGACCGTGCGGATCGCGGTGCCCAGGTTCGACTCCACGCCCTCCACGCCGATCTTGCCAAAGATCGAGGTCAGGCTCGCAAACAGCGCGGACAGGCCGGCAAAGAGCAGCCATCTGCCGTCCGGCTTTCCCTCGGCGTCCGTCTCCTTCCGGGAGATCATCAGCAGCGTGCCGGTCCCGATCCCCAGCACGCCCACGATCTGCGGCGCGGAGACGGGCTCCCCCAGCAGGAGGAAGGCCAGGAGGATGGTCAGCACCGTGCTGGACTTGTCGATGGGCGCGACCTTGTTGACGTCCCCCAGCTGCAGCGCCCGGAAGTAGCAGAGCCAGGAGGCCCCGGTCGACAGGCCGGACAGGACGAGATAGAACAGCGTGCGCCCGGAAAGGCGCGTGATCTCCGCCTGCGAGCCGACGAGGAAGACCATCCACCAGGAAAAGATCAACACGACGACCGTGCGGATCGCGGTGGCGAGCGTGGAGTTCACGTTCTTCATGCCGACCTTGGCCAGCACGGCGGTGATCCCCGCAAAGAACGCGGAGCCGAGGGCAAACCCCAACCAGAGCATAGCGCGTTTCCCCTTTCTCTATGGCCGGAACCGGTAGCCCGTGCCCCAGACCGTCTGGATGTGGCGGGGCTCGGAGGGCGTTTTTTCGGTCTTCTCCCGGAGGCGGTTGATGTGCACGGCGACAGTCGCGTTGCCGCCCAGGGCGTCGCAGCCCCAGATCCGCTCGTAGAGCGCCTCCTTGCTGAAGACGATGTCCGGATTGGACATCAGGAACAGGAGCAGTTCGTATTCTTTATTCTTCAGCGTCACCTCCCAGCCCTCCACAAAGACGCGGCGGGAATCCTCCTGAATCCGGATGTCCCCCATCTGGATCTGCGCGCGCCCCGCGCCGCCCTTGAGCCGGCCGTACTGCGCGAGGCTGGCCTTGATCCGCGCAACCAGCGCGCTGGGGGAAAACGGCTTGGTGATGTAGTCGTCCGCGCCCATGCCCAGGCCGCGGATCTTGTCGATGTCCTCCTGGAGGGCGGTGACCATCAGGATGGGGATGTCCAGCGCCTTGCGCAGCGCGTGGCAGACGGAAAAGCCGTCCAGGCCCGGCAGCATCAGGTCCAGCAGGATCAGGTCGTACTTGCCGGTGCGCCCCAGGGCCAGGCCCTCGCCGCCGGTCGCGGCGATGTCCACGGCAAAGCCGCTGCGCACGAGGTAGTCCCGCTCGATGGCGGCAATGGATTCGTCGTCTTCGATGAGGAGAATTCGCTTCATGGCGCTAGTCCCTCCCTGCAAGTGGAATGTGGATCGTCATGCGCAGCCCGCCGCCGGGCCGCTGCCCTGGTCGGGATTTTTCCGGGACGGGTCGTTGCGATAGAACGCGTCGAACAGCTTGGGCAGCGCCGCCTCGGGCACGCCGGGGCCGTCGTCCACGAACAGGCGGATCTGCCGCCCGGCCCACTCCCCCGCGATGGTCGCCCGGCCCCGCTCCCCCTTCCGGTATTTTGCGCTGTTGTCCAGCAGATTCGTCAGGATGCTTCGAAAATAGGTGGGGGCCGCCTCGATGTACGCGTCCGGCGGGATGCCCCGGCACTGGGCGTGCAGCCCGCGGCCCGCGTACGCCTCCGCAGAGGCCTGCAGGAAGTCCGCGACCTCCTCCGCGACGCAGAGGCGCTCCGGGCTGTAGGGAAACTCGCCCATGTCCATCTTGGAGAACTGGAACAGCTTTTTGACGAGGTCGTCGATCTCCACCGCCTTTTTCTGGACGATGGACAGATACGCCCGCTGCTTTTCGGGCGTATCGGCGACGCCGTCGAGCAGCCCCTTGATGTAGGCGCGGATGGAGGTCAGCGGCGAGCGCACGTCGTGGGAGATGCTGGCCAACAGCTCCTTTCGCCCCTCCTCCTCGCACTGGGACTGCTCCACGGAGGCCCGCAGCCGGTCGGCCATCTCGTTGAACGCCTCGCAGACCGGCTGGAATTCGTCCCGCTGCGCGTGCGCGATCCGATGGCCGAGGTTGCCGTCCCGGATCTGGCGGACGCCCTCGGCCAAGGTCGTCAAGGGCTCGGAGATGTGCCGGAAGACGAAGCGGATCAGGAAGCGGTTCGTCAGGAAGACGAGGAACAGGGCGATGACCACGACGAAGAACCCGAAGACCATGGCCTGCGCCCGGATCGTGCGGGACTCCATGGAGACGACGGGGTTCCAGATCTCCACGCGGTAGGCCGCGCCCCCGACGGAGATCTGCGCGCCGAACAGGTCGGTCTGCCCGTCGGACACGGTCCCGACGCCCTCCAGCGCGGCGAGCGCCGCGCGCAGGCGCGCGGACTCCGCGGGCGCGCTTGCGCCGAACTCGCCGACCGCTGCGCCATCCCGCTCGATGCACAGCGCCATCTGCCACGCCTCCGCCGCCCGGGCGAGCTGGGCCGCCTGCGCCTCCCGCTGGGCGGGGTCCGTCTGCGCGAGCCAGTCCGCCGCGCCCGCCGCAAGCTCCCGCCGGGCCTCCTCCAGCTCGTGCCGGCTGAGCAGGTCCAGGTTGGAGTCCGGCAGGGCGGCGGAGGCGAACAGGAACAGCGCGGCCAGCAGGACGAGCACCGCCAGCAGCGCCGGGATCACGAGCATCAGCAGGTTGGAGAGGAAGAGCCTTTTCTGGATCGTCATGGACGACACGTCTCCTTTTTTGCAGCGCGCCGCCCCGGCGCAGCAGAGCCGTGAATGCGCGCTCCACGAGGAAGCTCAGCAGCGCCAGGCTGAGAAGCAGCAGCGCGGCCGGCGCGCCGAGCGGCACGGTGTGCAGCACGCCGCGCAGCAGGACGGCCCCCGCGAAGAATCCCGCCGCCATCGCGGCGCAGAGCAGGGCGCGCAGGCCGTTGAGGGGCCAGCAGGCCTTGCAGACTGCCTGCATCCCGACCGCGCCCACCAGCAGGAAGAACAGCGTCTGCATCTGCGCCGGGGGGATCGGGAGCGCCGACCGCAGCGCGAGGTTCACCAGGAAGCAGACCAGGATCGCGACGGCGTTGGGCAGCGCCCGACGCAGCGCGTTGGGCAGAAACCGGCCGGAGATCCTCCGCCCGTCCGGGGCAAAGGACAGCAGGAACGAGGGGAATCCCTCGATGACGAGGTCCATCCACGTGACCTGGATGGGGACCAGCGGAAACGGGAGATTGCACAGGATGCAGACGACCGACAGCAGCACCGAGTAGACGGTCTTGACCAGGAAGATGCCGCCGACCCGCGTGATGTTGTTGACCACGCGGCGGCCCTGGTGCAGCACGTCCGGCAGGGCGGCGAAGTCCGAGTCCAGCAGCACGACCTGCGCCGCCTGCCGCGCGGCATCGCTGCCCGTGCCCATAGCGATGCTGCAATCCGCCTGCCGCAGCGCCGGCAGGTCGTTCACGCCGTCGCCGGTCATGGCCACGCAATGGCCCTGCCGCTGCAGCGCCTGGACGAGCTGCTTTTTCTGCGCGGGCGAGACGCGCCCAAAGATGGAATGGGTCTGCGCGGCCCTTTCGATGTCCGCCTCGCTCGTCACGCCGGTCATGTCCAGGTAGCGGTCCGCCTCCGGGAAGCCGGCCTGCGCCGCAAGCGCGGCGACCGCCTCCGGGTTGTCGCCGGAGAGGAGCTTCAGCTGCACGCCCTCGCGCTGAAAGTAGGCCAGCGTCTCCGCCGCGTCCGGCCGGATCTGGTCCGCGAGGAACAGCGAGGCCAGCACGCGGACCCTGGGCAGCGGGCCGTCCGCGCGGACGGAGCCGTCGGCAAGGCCGGCCAGCAGCACGCGCCGCCCCGCGCGGAAGGCCGCCCGTTTCTCCGCCTGCTCCTCCGGGCCGGCCAGGCGCTCCGGCGCGCCGACGACGAAGGTGTAGTCCGCAAAGCGGACCGCGCTCCACTTCCGCTCGGAGGAAAAGGGAATCCTTTCCAGCGGCTCGGGCGCGCTCCGCGCCGGAAAGTGCGCCTGCAGCGCCTGGAAGGTGGCGTTGTTGTCCTGCGAGGCGTGCAGGAAGGCGCCCATCTTCTCCTCGAAGGCCTCGGCGCGGCCGAGCGCCGTCAGGCGGACCTCCTCCACGCGCATGGTCCCCTGGGTGAGGGTTCCCGTCTTGTCCAGGCACAGGGTGTCGACGTGGGCGAGCGTCTCCAGCGCATAGAGCTCCTGCACGAGCACGCGCCTGCGGGACAGGGCGATGATGCCCGCGGCAAGGCTGACGCTGGTCAGCAGCACCAGCCCCTTGGGAAGCATGCCCAACAGCCCCGCGGATGTTGCGACGACGGCCTCCTGCACGGGGTCGCCGCGCAGAAACAGCGCCTCCAGGAACAGCAGGACGCCCAGGAACGGAATCCGATAGCCGGTAAAGCGCGTCACCTTGCGCATGGAGGTCAAGAGCTCCGAGCGCACGCCGCGCAGGGCCTTGGCCTCCTGGGCGATGCGGGCGGCGTAGTTCTCCTTCCCCACGTGCTCCACGCGGGCGCGGCACCGGCCGCTGACGACAAAGCTGCCGGAGAGCAGGCGCTCGCCCGCGGACCGGCGCACGGGGTCGGACTCCCCGGTCAGCAGGGATTCGTTCACCTCCGCCGCCTCGGTGAGGATGACGGCGTCGGCGCAGACCTGGCGGCCCGCCTCCAGCTCGATCACGTCCTCCTCGACCAGGTCCTGGGTGGGGACCTCCGCGGGCGCGCCGTCGTGGATGACCCTCGCCGTCGGCAGGGACAGGAGTGAGAGCTTCTCCACCAGGCGCTTGGCGTGGACCTCCTGGGCGATGCCGGTCAGGGTGTTCAGGGCCACGACCAGCAGGAACAGGAGGTTCGACCAGGCGCCAACCAGGGCCAGCGCCGCGGCGATGCGCAGGTTGAAGAGGTTAAACAGGGTGCAGACATTGTCCTTCAGGATCTGGGCCGTGGACTTCGTGGCCCGGTCGTCCAGGACGTTCTGCCGCCCCTGCGCGCTTTTGCGCCACCTGGTCGGCGCGCAGGCCGGTTTCGGCGTCCGGCGAAATGGTGTCGTTCATGGATCGGCGTCCCCCTTTCTCGGTTTCTGCCGTCCATGGTACGCCGCGCCGTTAAACTGCGGAATAACGAATCTTAAACGATTTTGAAACTCGTGCTTCAGGTGCGGATGAGGTTGCTCACGTAGGGGCGTGCACTTGTCAAGCAAAAGTAGACACAGGAAAAGCAAATTTAGGGAAGCCCTGTTCGGTCCTGTACTGAAGAGGGCTTTTGTAACCCAAGGCGGCG
>ERZ827492.231-NODE-231-length-58079-cov-32.735041_pt1 | contig 58079 bp, 55 predicted proteins | sample MGYA00519704_ERZ827492 | MGnify/ENA primary metagenome ERZ827492 (study PRJEB31778, sample SAMEA3449325) | human gut metagenome | biome: human gut; feature: human-associated habitat; material: faeces | place: United Kingdom | collected 2010/2012 ... | reverse complement strand
AAAAGGAAAATAAAAATAACTTATTAGTATTTTTTACAAAAACATGACAAAAAAAAGAGTCTTTGTTAGACCCTTAATTATTTTCTTTTAATATTTCTAATGCTTTGTGCATTTTCATATCATATTCAATAACTTCCAAAGAACCGAAAGATTTTAAAATTTCTTCTTTATCTACACCATACGATGTAGCAATTTCTGAAGCTCTAGCTTCAACTTCTTCTTTAGTAAACTTTAAATCTTCTTTTTCAGCAATTGCTTCTAGCATAAAACGATATTTAACGCGTTTTTCTGCTTCAGGTTCCATTTGTTTATGTAAATCTTCTTCTTTTGTACCAGTAATTTTTAAGAATTCATTAAAATCCATACCTTGCATTTTTAATTGTTCTGCATATTGATTAATCATTCTATGAACTTCATCATCAATGATTTCAGGATTAATTTCAACCTTCATGTTTTTTGCTGCAGCTTCTAAAACTTTATCCATAAAGATATCATCTTCATTATGTTCTTTTTCACGAGTTAATTCTTCTTTAACTTTTTCTCTTAATCCTTTTTCATCTTTAACATCTTCATATCCTAAATCTTCAAAGAATTCTTTATTTATTTCTGGTAAAACTCTTGTTTTAACCTCATTTACAGTTACAGTAAATTCTACATCTTTACCTTTTAATTCTTCAACATAATTTTCAGGAAATTTTAAATTTAATTTTTTAGTTTCTCCAGTCTTCATTCCTACTAAACCTTCTTCAAAACCAGGAATAAATGAATGACTACCAATTTCTAAAGGATAATTTTCTCCCTTTGCTCCTTCAACTTCTTTTCCATCAACTACACCAGTAAAGCTAATAACTGCTGTATCACCTAGAACAACTTCGCCATTTTCTTTAACTACAACATCAGCCATATGACTTCTCATGTGTTCAATTTCATGATCTATTTCTTCATCGGTTACTTTAACTTCACCTTTTTTAACTTTTAAATTTTTATATTCTCCTAAAGTAAATTCAGGTTTAGTAATAATAGTAAATTCAAATATTACATTTGTATCACTAATTCCAGTTACATCAACACTTGGTTCAATAACTGGTACTAATTTATTTTCTTCCAAAGCTTTTTTATAAGCAACACTTATACAAGCATCAATTGCATCAGCATATAATGATTCAATTCCAAAATGTTTTAAATAAATATCTTTACTAGCTGTACCTTTTCTAAAACCATCAATTTTAACTTCTTTATTTTTCTTTTTAAATACAGTATCTAAAGCATCTACCCATTCTTTTTCTAATTTAATTTCAATTTTTTTTACGTTTTTCATAACATTTCCTTCCTTAACTACTTTATTATAATATAATTGTTCTTATTTTACAAGAAAATAAGCTTAATCCACTAGAATTTAAGCTATTTTAACTATTTTTATAGTATATCCACCATTAGGACTTGCAACTTCAACAGCATCTCCAGTTTTATGTTTAAGCAAAGCTATTCCTAACGGAGATTCATTTGATATTTTATTTTCAAAAGGATCTGCTTCCATAGAACCAACAATTTTATATTCTTCTTCTTCACCATCATCATAACTAATTGTAACTACAGAACCTAAACTTACTTCATTTTTATTTTTATTATCAATAATTTCTGCATGTTCAAGTTTATATTCTAATTCTTGAATTTTAGCTTCAATGATAGCTTGTTCATTTCTAGCAGCATCATAATCAGCATTTTCAGATAAATCTCCTAAAGCTCTAGCTTCTTTTAAAGCCTTAATAACTTCTGGACGACGAACATTTTTAAGTTCATTCAATTCATTTTCAGCTTCTAAAAATCCTTCCGCAGTCATTATAAATGTATTTTCTTTTTTCATTAAAATCAATCTCCTTTTTTATTTCAATTTACAGTTCATAATCATACTATAAAACTTCCAATTTGTCAAATACTTTTAACCTCATCATATCATTTACATGTAGTTTATCATCCACTTTCATTTTTATAATACTCTTCGGATGTCTACATACTTCTATAATATTATCTTCATTATCATATATTGTATTAATCTTATAGTCAAATGTTTCATGTTTTGGTCCAAAAAATTGCACAATTTGACCACTCTCAAAATAATTTCTAACTTCAATCGTTGCTATTTTATTTACTTCATCATAATCTATAACTAGACCTAAAAAATCTTGATTTGATACTTCCGTTCTTCCATTCCAATATTCTTCATTTACTCCAGGTAATTTATCATAAAATTGCGGAGTTGATTCCCTATTTGCACAACGATTTAATATTTTTAAATAATAATCTTCTTCTTTTTTAGTTAGAGTACCATTTAATGCTGCGTCAATCATTCTTCTATAACACAAAAGTACTGTTGAAACATAGTAAATCGAACGCATTCTTCCTTCAATTTTAAATGAAGAAATTCCTAAATCTATTTGATCTTTTATAAATGGCACCATATTTAAATCTTTAGGCATAATAGTTAAATTTGGTTTATCTTCTACTAAAAACTCCCACCTACATACTTGTGCACAGCCACCACGATTAGAGTCTCTATTTGTCATATAATTTGATAAAACACATTTACCACTAAAAGAAGTACACATTGCTCCATGAATAAATGTTTCAATTTCAACACCTGTTTTAGCAATATTAACTATATCATCCCTAGATGCCTCACGTGCCAAAACAACTCTCGTAACTCCAAGTTTTTGCCAAAATGCTACAGCCCTACTATTTAAAGTGCTAGCTTGCGTAGATAGACATACACTAAAATGCAATTTAAGTTCTTGACACATTTTTATTACTACTATATCACTAGCTATAATACCATCAATATTTATACTATCTAAATATTTTAAATATTCTTCTAAACCATCCAAATTTTCTTCATGAAATACAATATTAACAGTTATATATATTTTTTTATTTAAACTATGAGCAAAATCACTTGCTTCTTTTAACTCTTCTAAACTAAAATTTTTGGCATTTGCCCTTAAACTAAAGTTTTGTCCTCCACAATATATTGCATCAGCTCCATAAAGATAAGCAAATTTCATTTTCAAAAAATCCCCAGCCGGAGCAAGTAATTCAGTCATTTAAATCGCCTACCTTATAAACAGTTTTCTTATCTAAAAATATTCTACTAGTTAAAACATCACTTAAATCATTATTTATTACTTTTCTTATATTATTTATATCTAAAAGTATTGGATCATACCAAAAATATAATACATTATCTAAATCAAGTAAACTTGTTCCATCATAATATGGATAAGCATAAAATTTAGTACCGTAATCTGATTCAATTACTTTAAAATATTTATCATTAATATTTGCATCAAGTACTTCCTTTTTTTCTAAATTATGATATATATTATAATTATTTAAAAGATTTCTTCTTGAATACATAAGTCCTTTTAAACCAAATACCATAACTACGACTTTTTTATTAACTTTCTTTATTACTTCTCTAATTTCTTCTTCAGATAAATCACTTGATACTACAATACTATCTACATATTCTAAATAACAATTAATAGATTCACTATTATTAGCAATATGATCAAGCATTAATATTTTAGTTATATTCATATTTTTAACAATATCAATTATTCCTAAATCATCACACATTATCCCTTTTATATTACTATTTTTTATTATTTTTTCTAAACGCTCTAATTCACTATCATTAAGTATTCTATTTACTAATAGAAAATCATCAATTTGTTCTATATCAAAATATTCTTCATACCCTACGGAAAAAAATCGAAGAGGATAAACTAGTGTTACATCCTCTTTTTTTAAATTATTTATATAATCCTTATTAGTAACAGTTACCAATTTATTCATGTTTCCATGTACTTACTGAAAGTCCATCACCAACATCATAAAACTTGGTATCAAATTCAGTATTATCCTTTAAAAACTCAATATAATTTTCGATTTTTTCCACTAAACTTTTTAAGTTTCCTTTATCTAATTTACTAGATTCTCCGACATATCCATGAAATTTGATATTATCAGTTATAATAGTTCCATTCGGATTTAAGAAATTTTTATATTTTTCAAAGAATTTAATATATTGTCCTTTTGCTGCATCAATAAAAATTAAATCATATTTTAAATCTTCTGATAAATTTAATTCTAAAGCATCTTGATATACAACATTTATTTTCTTTTCCATACCACATTTTTTAACATTTTTTAAACATTCCATATATCTAGTTTCATCTCTTTCAATCGTGGTAACTACGCATTCTGGTGTACTTGATGCCATAAGTATTGCTGAATACCCAATAGCACTTCCAATTTCTAATACATTTTTAATATTATTTTCTTTTATGTATTTCATTATAAATGCAATAGATTTCTTTTCAATGATAGGTACATTTTTTTCATTAGCATACCTTTCCATTTCAATTATTTGTTCTTTCAACTTAATTCACCTTTACTTTATATATTTTTTTACTAATTCATTAAATCCATTTTCATCTTTAGCAAAATATACATCACCTGAAGTAATATCTGCAACAAAATATAAATAATCAGTATTTGCTGGATTTAGTGCTGCCTTAATACTTTCTAATGATGGATTACATATTGGCCCAATTGGAAGCCCAATAAATGTAACAACTCTAGTATTATAAGGGTTTTTATCATTTAAGTCAACTGCAAGTAATTTTTCCCCCATATCTTTTTGCACCCCATAATAACTGGTTACATCCATTCCTAAACTCATATTTTCTTCTAATCTTTTATAAATTACTTGACTAACCATTCTTCTATTTTCACTTTTATTTGCTTCTTTTTCAATTATACTAGCCATAGTTAATACTTCATGTACACTAAACTTGCTTGAATCAAGTTCATTTTTTATAGAATCTAATTTTTCTTTAGTAACATTTAACATTTTTCTTATTACTTGATCTATTGTTGTATCTTTATAAAAATCATAAGTTTCAGGAAATAAATATCCTTCTAAAGCAAAATAAATATCATCATCTAATATATCATCTGTTAAAAACCAATAATCAGCAATTAAACCTTTTAAAAATGCTTTATCATTTACATCTTTAATACTTTTTTCATAATTCAAATTTGTTTCATCACATATTAATTTAAGATATTCTTTTAATGTTACCCCTTCTTTTAATGTAATTCTTGAACTATCTTTATATTTTTTTATTACATCACCTGTATTTAATGATTTTATAATATCATTCGTAGACATATCTCTACTAAAATTATAAGATCCAGCTTGTAGATTTTTACTTCCAGATAGTATAACATACAAAATTGTTGCATATTTGCTTCTAATTAATTTAGCATCTTTTAAATTATTTATAATCTTTTCTTTTCCATCACCTTTTTCCACTACAAATGTAACTTCCTTATTACTTCTTCCAACCGGTGATAAAAGAATTAAATATGTTACTACAAATAAAACAATAACCCCTAGTATTATTCCTAAAATAATAAATAACTTTTTATTTTTCATGTTTTTCACTTACCTTTTTATTCACTAAATTTTGTACTTGAACAAAAATACTATCTAATACTTCCAGCTTATTTTGATCTTTAATAGGTAAAAGTACTTGTCTACCATCACAAAAACTATATGAAGCTGCATAACAGATGATATCTCCAATCTTATTAGTTTCATTTTTAGTATAAATCATATACTCTTCATCATCTGTTACAACTTTTATTATTGGTTTATATTCTTTTTTCAAGTCATCATTATCAACTACTATTTTATTTATCATTTTTTAACCTCTTTAAATACATTTCTAATATTAACACTGCAGATATAACATCTGTCTTTTTTTGCTTATTAATTTTTTTTAAACCATTATCTTTCATTATATTAATTGCTTCAACCGTTGTAAGTCTTTCATCTTCAAGTATTACTAGAACGCCTTCATTTTCAAGCATACTTTTAAAATTAATACTTCTTTGTGCTGCAAAACCTAAAGAATTATCCATATTTTTAGGAAGTCCTAAAACAACTTTAGATATATTCTTATCTTTTATTATTACCATTAATTTATTTAAAGCATCTTCATAATCTTCAGATTTAAATTTAATCAAAGTAAGTGGGCTTACTAGTGTATTAGTTTTATCACTAATGGCAACCCCTAAAGAAGTTGTTCCTAAATCAAGTCCTAAATATCTCATTATCGCCCCAAATAGGCATTCAAAATTGCCATCATTACTTCACTTCGATCAAATTGAGCAAGTTTTGCTCTCGAATGATTAAATGTAGTAATATATTTAGAGTCTCCACTAATTAAATAGCCAACTAATTGATTCGTTGCATTATATCCTTTAAACTCTAATGCTTCAATCACTTCATTAATAGTCATCAATATTAATTCTTGTCTTAATTCTTTAACATTAAAAACAGTTGTTTTATTATCCATTTACTTCACCCACTATCAAAATAATTTTATCAAAAATCAAAAAAAATTGCAATATAAAAGGATGAAGAAAACTTCACCCAGTATAGAGGTTTATGGTACTCAAACATATTGTATTTGTTTATATTTTTAAAAGAAAACTTTAATACTTAATATTGTAGGAACTATAAGACTATAATTTATATTATAGAAAGGTTTGTAAAAGAGTTAATGATTAATAAACAAAAAAACTTTCCCCTAAACCTCTACAACTCATTCTAACAATACAATGTGAAGTTTTTGTGAAATTATAATGAAATATTATTATTTTCAAATTTTTCTTCATGGTCTTTAAAAAAATTATAATAAATTTTCATATTTTCCAAATCCCACCAATTTCTAGTTACAACAGGTATACTATCCAAATCATATATAGTGGTATCCTTCATTCCTAAAATAAATGGTGAATGAGTAGCTATAATAAATTGACAATTAAAAAATCTTGCTGATTCTTCCAAAAATTTAGTAAGTTTAAGTTGCATTGATGCTGACATACTATTTTCAGGTTCATCAAGCAAATATATACCATTATCTTTAATCTCAGATATAAAATACATTAATGCAGATTCACCATTAGATTGTTCTAAAACATCTTTATTTAACATTCTTTCACGTATAAATGATGCTGGACTCATTCTTTTGGCATCTACTTCATTTTTAATACTTTGATAATCATTTATGTCTCTAATTTTTGTGCTTTTACAATCAAAATATTCTTTTAATAATGCTTCTCTTTTATTAAACATTCGATTATTAATTCTTTTTACATTATATATATAATCAAATACATCATCGCTTTTAATAATTTTAATTTCATCAGGTACTTCATAAGTCATTTCATAAGAACAACAATTTACATAACTTTGAAACATTTCCCCACTACCATCATGGCCTTTAGCATTGAGTTTTTCTGCTATTATTTTTAATATCGTAGATTTTCCAGAACCATTACCACCATAAAGAATTGTAACATTAGAAAAATTTATTTTTTCTAGTTTTTTTTCTGGAAAAATTCTAAAAGGATATTGATTATGAAAATATGTTCTTCTTTCATTTATTAGTAAGCCATTTTCATATTCTTCACTTAACAAATTAAAACATTTTAAATAAACCATCATAACCACCTACATTAATAATATCATAACTCCAAACAAAAAGCAAACGTTTATTTGTGTTTAATTAATCAATCTTTTTCTAGTTGTAACGTTATAATATCCATCAATATGTTGAATTGGTCTATCCAATACTTTTTCGTACTCATATTCAGTAAAGATTAAATACCTTTTAAAACTTTCTTTACTACTTAAATCCACATCTACACTCTTTTTTATACCATCATATTCCAAATCACTAAAATAACCATACAATTCATTCTTTCTATTGATTAATTCTTCTTTTGTAATTACATCCACATCAAGACCTTTTCTATTCCACCATGATTTTAAAGTTAATCCATAATCCCTACTAAATGGATCAGCAAACAAATCGTGTTGTTTCCAATTATCGAAAGTTACTTTACCGCATCTAAAAAAGCAATCATCAAAAATGGAATAAAAATATTCTATATTATCAAAAACTACAATTAATCCCATCATATTTTTAATTCCAGCAAAAGTTCTATTGCCTTGAGCCTCCATTAATTGAGCAACTACCAACTTTTCAACTTTAAATTTATTCATAAATTATACCATTTAAATACTTTTTTATAACTACTTTACTTGGCTTATACATATTTTCAGGTAAATCATTAATATCAAACCATTTCCATTCCAAGATAGTTTCTGGTTCCATCGCTTTTATTTCACCTTCATAAGAACTAACTAAAAATCCTGCCGTAACATAATGAGCTGTATCAGTCATATCATCAGATACACAAATAAGTTTTAAATCTTTAGCTATTAAACTAGTTTCTTCTTCCAACTCTCTTTTGGCAGCATCCACTAGTTTTTCCATAAATTCAACTTTACCACCAGGCATAGTCCATGTACCTTCTCCTTTTAGTTCACTTGAAGCTTTCACTTTATCAGGATTACGAAGGCCAAGTAACACCTTATTATCCTTTAATATCATAACACCAACACCTAATCCAGGTTTCATAAAATCATCTCCATTTATAATATAACACAAAAAAGGAAAAACTTAAAATTTTAGTTTCGAGTTCGTACTAACCTCAATCTTTCACCATTTACTAAAGGGTTCAAATCTCTAATCTTAACATTAGACACCTTTACATCTTCAATATCTTCTTTTTTCTTAGTTTTAAATTCCATAATCAACTCTTTTAAATACAAATCACTAGATTCTTCAAGTATATTAAATAATTCTTTTTCGTTTAGCTTATACAAATCATCATAACAAATAATGTTCATATCAATTGCATATTTAGTTATTTTAGCGAGTAATTCCATCATATAGAAATCTTCTTTTGAATGACAATAAGAATCTATACTTTCACTTACCATCAATACTAATTTAGCAACATTCAAAGAATTAAAACCGATTTCTAATTCTTCACTTTCATTTTTAAACAATTTCATTGCCATAACTATATTTTTAATATCATCTTTTGAAATATTTTTAGTCCACCCAATACCAGTTAAAACAACTCCATCTATTCTATCTGCACACGCTTTTGGTCTATCATTATCAACTATACTATATTTTTTAAAATCAACAATATCCCTTAAGTCTATACCATCTTCTTCTAAACAATGGCATAGCCAAATATCATTTTCTATAACAAAATCAGTATATTCTTCTGTAGTTTCTTGTTTTTCATGATCTTTATTCATATAATCAATAACGTGAGAAAAACATGGTGTTGCTATATCATGAAATAATCCTGCTATTGTAGTTTTTTTATCATGAGTTAGTTTATATACAATCAAAGCAACTGTTAAAGAATGATCATATCTACTTATATATTCTCTAAAATCATAAATATCTTTCGAAGCATAATCCATACCACAAAAGTAACCTACATCTTTAAGCCTAATTAATGATGGACAGCTTAAATATTTTATAATAAAATCTGGCATATCAGAATAACCTAATAACTCTAAATAATACTCTAACATTACAAAACCTCCACTTGCATAACTCTTTCGAATATTATATCAGCGTACATAATATTAATCAACTAAATGTCAAAAAATCTTTCAACATTCACTAAAAATTCATTTAATGATTTATACCAATCAAACATATTTGATTTTTTATTAGAATATTCTTCTAGATCTACATCAGTATAGTTTTTATTATTTTCTTTCCATCTTTCAATACATCTATTATAACAATTATCTATACTAGTTCTTATTACAATTAATTTTCCCTTTAAAATAGAATAATCTTTAACATTTCTAATTTGTGCTGAATCTATCACAATAGTCTTTTCAACATCTTTAAAATAATCTAGTATATTTAAATAAAACTCATCAAAATTATTAATTATATAATCTTTTTCTTTATCCTTAAAAATATTTCTTAATTCTAAAATATATTTATTATCTACTTTTTCTTTTTCAAAAACTAAATCAGTATCAATAACAATATAATTATCATCATTTAAATACTTTGTTACATAAGTAGATTTACCAGAACCAGATTCTCCGGTTACATTTATAACCCTATCATTACTTATATCTTTTATATATGGTTCTTTATCTACAAACCTACTTATTAATATATCAGATTTAATTTCATATAAATAGTCTTCAATTTCTTTAACAAGACCATTTACATCTTTTCGATCATTTTTATTGCCATGTGAAATAAAATCATTCCATTCTTCTAAAACCTCATCAATATTATCTTTATTTATTTTATCTTTAAATATAGCATAAGCAGTTTTCTTATAATTCATAATACTTACAACAGCTAAAGCTTTATAATATGATTTTTCAGGTATTTTGGATATATGATAATAATAAAGTGCTAACTCATCATCCACCTTCTTTGGATTACTAATAATAATTTTATTAGTTCTATATATCGTAGTGGCTCCATCAAGTCTTACACTTTCAGCATCACCTGGAATAGTTACATCATAAATTGTATCACCACGATGAAACCATCTTAAAATACATTCTTCACTACAATAGTTAAATCCACCAAAGTCTTTACCATTTTTGGCATCTGGATTCCAGTTACTTGCTATGTTTACTTCACCTATTTTATATTCAAAACCTTTATCTGCACCACTCGTTAAATCAAACATTACTTTTACAAACTTTGCCATTTAATACTCCTAGCTATATTTTACATTTTCAATACTAATCAATTCATTATTATCATCAAACTTTAATTTGAACAATTCGGGGCAACCCCAATTACCATCAAATACTAAATTATTATTAAAATATATTTCAACCAATTTATTTTCTTCATTCAGTTTAATATTGCACCATCTTTTTAACATCGTAGTAATTGCGGTTCCATGAGATACAATTGCTACATTTTTACCTTTATTATTATAAAGAATTTCAAGTAAAACCTCATTCATTCTTTTAGAAACCTCGTTTGCGGACTCGCCATTAGGTAACTTATAATCCCAATTTTTAAATTGATCTTCAAAAAATGTTTCAGGTAATTCTGATATGTTATTAACTCCAAATTTTCTTTCTCCTAGTCTTTCATCAACATTTAATAAAATATTATTTTTCTCTGCAATATATTTTGCAGTAGCCATTGCTCTTACATAGTGTGATGAATACAGAGAATCAATATTTAATAACTCAGAATAATTACTCATTTGTTCTGCATATTTTTCTCCATCAACACTTAAAGGTTTTTTTTCATTTCTTATTTGTTCAATCTCATTGGCATTATATTCTCCAAGTAATTGCCTAAATGGTTGAGAGTGTCTAATTAAATATATTATGATCATTATTTTTTCACCTTCTTTTATGTTTTTGATAATTAATAATGTAAAAAACATACACGATTCTTAACTCTTAACAATTGTATTCTATTATTTTTACAACAAACATAGTATAAATAGCATCTTTTTCCATATAACACATTTTCTAAAACATTTTAATTATACAATAAATATTTAATTTCTACAAGCATATTTGCTACACAATGTTACGAGTGTTATAATAAATACGGAGGTAATTATGAATAGAGAAAAAGCATTAGAATTATTAAAAAAATATAACAAAGAAGAATATCATATTAGACATGGCTTAATGGTGGAAGCTATAATGAGATATATTGCACAAGATTGTGGATATGATCCTGATTTCTGGGGTATCGCAGGTCTTCTTCATGACGTTGATTATGAAATATATCCCGAAGAACATTGCACCAAATGTATTGAACTTTTAAAAGAAGCCGATGCAAGTGATGAACTTATTCACGCTATATGTAGTCATGGATTCGAACTATGCACAGATGTCGAACCAACTCATTTTATGGAAAAAGTTTTATATACATGTGATGAGTTAACTGGTATAATTGCATCATTAATTAACATGAGACCATCACACAATGCTCAAGGTATAAAAGTTGCTACTTTAAAGAAAAAATTTAAAGACAAGACTTTTGCTCGAGGATGTTCTAGAGATGTCATCAAAAAAGGTTGTGAAATGTTAGATTGGGATCTAAACGAACTATTTGAAAAGTGCATTAAAGCCATTGAAATTAATGAAGAAAATATCGAAAATGATGTAAAAAATATATAAACCCAAAAAAGCAGTGATTTTTTCACTGTTTTTTACTTGAATCTTTCTATTACTTTTATAGTTTCATAACAAATTAAAGATTCATCTGTAAATTTTTCATTATATATCTTACCATCTTCTACAAAACTTTTTTTCATATTATTTTTATATTCTTCAAAACTTTTAAAACCTGCTAATTTATAATTTACCATATCTTCACTTAAATCTTTAAATTTTATTACTTTTTCATCTACAACTTGTACGATTCCTAAATATTTGCCATCATAAGAAACTAAATATTTTATACCCATTACTGCTGGCAAGAAAGAATATTTTACACTTATTTTATAATTCTTTTCTCCATTTATTATAGCGTTAGCTATATTTTCATTATTAAAATCCAAATGACGATCAGAAGAGAATTCTAAAACCTTTGGATTTGAATATCTTTCCAAATATTCTTCACGTTCTAATTTTTTCCATCTTTTTGAATAAGTCATCATAAAAATTCTGTCTTTAATATTCTTATGTTTTTTATTATAAATAATATCCCATTTTTCATCTAACAATTTTCTTTCTTTACTTTCTTTAATATCCTTTAAGCCAATTAAAAGCAAATAATTTTTAATATCCTTTATATAAGATAATTCTTGTTTACTATATTCATCCAAAAATCCATCAGGAACAGAGAATGTTTCCGGATAATCATATAAAGCCTTGACAACTTCCTCAAAACTATGACAATGATTAACCATCAATCTATGTTTTATTGTTTGGGTAGGAAACTCTCTTCCATAAAGTTTTGCTTTATAATGATATGTAACCCCAGTTCTTGCAACTTCACCAATAGAATAAACTAAACTTGGCTCCACACAATAACATTTATAATCTTTAGAATATCTTACCCACTCAAAGGTTTGTCTTTTCTTATTCCAAAAAGGATATGGCAAATTACAAGACTTAACCTTTATATACCTTATATTCTCTTTCTGTTCATAAATATAGTTTTTAAATTTCATAAATAAATTCATATAAAAATTACTCCTTAAAAAATTTTTAAATATACAATAAAACTCGAATTATTCATTCGAGCCTAAATTCAATATTGGTGCAAGCGAAGGGACTTGAACCCCCACGGAATATTCCACTAGATCCTAAGTCTAGCGCGTCTACCAGTTCCGCCACGCTTGCATAAAAAATGGTGGACCTCATAGGACTCGAACCTATGACAACTCGGTTATGAGCCGAGGGCTCTAACCAACTGAGCTAGAGGTCCATGACAATATTAATATTATCACAATTTTTTTAATCTGACAAGTAGTTTTATCAAAAAAAATATAAAAAACTTAAGCAACCCCCGAAGCTTAAGTTTTATACACTATTATTTATCTTGTAACATATTAAGTAAGTCAATCTTAAACATATCTTTTGAAGCATTAGCTTTAGAAATCATAATTCCTTTATAAGTTGTAAGTTCAGATCTATGACCCTCTAAAAGAATATCAGATGGTGTAATAGTTTCCAAAACAACAACTTCGTCTTTTTTATGAACTGTATAAACTAATTTAACTTCACCATGAATTTGAGCAAACATCTTATCACTTGGTAATTTAAGTTCATAAGTTTCAGTACCATTTTTTTTATTTACTGAAATTAATTCCCCAACAAAGTTACCATTTCTTAAAGCAGGATAATAGTCAAAATTCAATTTCTTAAATGCTAACATATTATACTTCTTTAACGCTCTTTCTAATTTTTTAAATTCATTTTCACAGACGTATTCTAAAACATATCCTTTCATTTTTCCATACCCCCTAATTACTCGAACAACTACATTATACCACAAACTACATTTTTTGTCAAATTCGTGTAAATTTATCATATTGTTCATAGTATTTCCACATTGGAGCTAAATTATAACACAATCGACATCACTTGTCAAATTTTTCTCCCCAAACCACAAAAAATCAAGGAATTTCCTCGATTTTTCTAAAATAAACTAAGTTGTGCAGATTCAGGCATTCCATCAAAAACACCTAATTCCTTTAAAGCATTGATAGTAGTTTGATTAACTTTTCCACGATTTTGGAAGTCTTCAACACAATAAAACGGTTTCTTTTCTCTTTCTTCAATTATTTTATTTGCAACGTTTTCTCCTAAACCATCTAATGCCATAAAAGGCAAATATAAGCATTTATTTTCTTCATCAATATAGAATGTTTTAGCTAATGACTTAGTAATATCAATATTCTTAAATGAAAAACCTCGAGCAAGCATTTCTAAAGCAACAGCTAAAGTATCCCCTACTGCAGATTCTTTTGCAGATGCTCCAAAACCTTTTTCTTTTATTTCGATAAGTCTGCGTTTTATTCCATCATATCCTTTAAGCATTGCATTAACATCAAAGTCACTTCTTCTGATACTAAAATATGCTGAATAATAATATAAAGGATAATAAACTTTAAACCAAGCAACACGATATGCCATCATAACATATGCACACGCATGTGCCTTCGGAAACATGTACTCTATTTTTCTACAACATTCAATGAACCATTCAGGAACACTAAACTCTCTCATATATGCAACATGTTCATTCCAAGTCTCGGGTTCTTTTTTGGCTTTTCCTTTACGAACAAATTCTGATATTTTAAACGCTCTAGATGGATCAAGACCATAGTTAATTAAACTAACCATAATATCATCACGACAACCAACAACTTCATTAAATGATGCAACATTATTGACAATTAAGTCACGCACATTGCCTTGCCATACATTGGTACCATGTGATAAACCAGCAATCTTAACCAAATCTGCAAAATGAGTTGGTTTAATTTCAAGAAGCATATTGATAGCAAAGTTTGTACCAAATTCAGGAATACCAAGTGTACCAGTTTTACACAAAATTTGTTCTTCAGTTACCCCGAGTGCCTTCGGAGATGTAAATAAACTAATAATATTTTTATCATCAAAAGGAATTTCATTTTTTATATCAATACCAGTTGTATCCCCTAAATATCTTAACATCGTCGGATCATCGTGACCAAGGATGTCAAGTTTTAAAACATTATCATGAATAGCATGGAAATCAAAATGTGTTGTATACCATGTACTATCGGGTTCATCCGCAGGATACTGATATGGTGTAAAATCAAATACATCCATATACTGAGGAATAACAATAATACCTCCGGGATGTTGTCCAGTTGTTCTTTTAACCCCAGTACATCCGATAGCAATACGCTCGATTTCCGTATTATTTAAAATAATACCTTTATCTTCACAATATGCTTTAACATAACCAAAAGCCGTTTTTTCCGCTACAGTTGAAATAGTTCCCGCACGATAAGCATGATCTTCACCGAATAATACCTTTACATGGTTGTGTGCATCAGCTTGATTGTCCCCCGAAAAGTTAAGGTCGATATCAGGTACTTTTTCCGCTTTAAATCCAAGGAATGTTGCAAATGGCATATCTTGACCTTCTTTTTTTAGTTTTGTGCCACATTCACAAGTTCTATCAGGCATATCATATCCAGATGGATAAAGTGCCGCAAGACTCTCACCAGCTTCATCTTCAAAATAAGATTTCTTACATTTTGGACAAACATAATGTGGAGGAAGGCCATTAACTTCAGTAATTCCCATCATCGTAGCAACTAAACTAGAACCAACTGAACCACGAGAACCAACAAAGTAACCATCTTCATTTGACTTTTTAACGAGTTTTTCAGCAATTAAATAAATTACATCATAACCTCCACCGATAATACCAGCAAGTTCTGCTTCCAATCTTTCTTCAATATTTTTAGGAAGTGGATCCCCATATATTTCATGAGCTTTTTTATAAACCATCTCTTTTGTAACTTCAGCACTATTTTCCAAAACCGGAGTATATAATTTATCTCTGATTATTTGTAAATATTCAACCATATCAGCAACTTTATTTGTATTAGTAACTACTATTTCTTTCGCTAAATCTTCTCCCAAAAACGAAAAAGCATCGAGCATTTCTTTGGTAGTCATAAAATACATATTAGGTAATTCCAAGCCTTCTTTATTTAAAGGATGAATTTTCCCATTAGTTTTTTGATGAACAATAACTTTTCGATATATTAAATCTTCTGGTCTTAAATTATGGACATCACCAGTTGCACAAACAAGTTTACCCATTGACTTTGCAACTTTTACAAGTCTTGAAACATATCCATTATATTCCATGATATTATGAAACTTTTTATCTTCTCCGATTAAATGTGAACAAGCTGATGCCGGTTGAACCTCAATAAAATCATAAAAGTTCATTAAATCTTTTAAATCATCATCAGATAAACCATAACCCTTATCAAAGACTTCACCATTAACACAACCACTACCAACAATTAAACCCTCACGCAAATTAATTAAATCAGTCCGAGGAATTTTAGCATCTTTTCCTTTATATAAATATTTAGTATTAGCAAGACTAATTATTTTAAATAGATTTTTTAACCCTACCGGATTTTTAGCAATCAGTGTTAAATGAAAAGGTCTAGCAAACTTAATAGCATTTTCTTGATCTGCTAGCGTTTCTAAATCTAGAGTGGTTTTAATATTTTGACTTTTTAATTCATACAACATTTTATAAAAACATTTACTTGTTCCTTCACAGTCATAGTCTGCTCTATGATGTTTATCTTCATCCCATTCAACTTCTAGATTCTTAACTAAAGTAGAAAGTTTATGATTTCTCCATGTTGGATACATATTTCTAGCAAGCCCCATTGTATCAACAACAGTATTATTAAATTCACCTAAATCATATTTTTTACAAGCACTAGTAACAAAAGAAATATCAAATTGAGCATTGTGAGCAACCAAAGGTAAATCTCCGCAAAATTCTAAAAATCTTTTTGTTACATTTTCTTCGCTATCTTTACCAACTAGCATTTCATCCGTAATATTAGTTAGTTCAGTAATAATTTTAGGTAATGGTGTTGGACAAGCAATAAGTTCATCAAATCTATCAATAATCTCATCATTTTTAACCTTTACAGCCCCGATTTCTATCATTTGATCAATTCCACTATTTAATCCTGTAGTTTCTGTATCATATACAACATATTCTTGATCAAACAAAGGATACTCTTTATTTTTAAATACAATATTAGATTCAACATCTACAACATTAAGTTCTGCCCCATACAAAGCTTTAAATTTATCTTTATCTTCTTTTCCTTTATTCATCTTTTGTAAAGCATTGAAAATATCCGGATAAGCTTGTAATGAATTATGATCAGTTACAGCAACCGCTTTATGTCCTAATTTGGCAGCAAACTTAGCAAGGGTTGCAGTGGGAACCACACCATCCATCATACTCATCATTGTGTGAGCATGTAACTCAACTCTTTTTTCTTCACAATCATCTTTTATACTTACATCTTTAGATGGAATAATCTCTATATTTCTTGCATTAATAACCATTTGATGTAAATATTCATCCATTTCCATATGTCCATGAACTCTATACCAAGAACCTACATTTAACTTTTTATTTAAATGTGCAAATTCTTCTTCATTAAATCTTACAATCTTCATTAAATAACTATCAGTTTTATCACTAACCTTTAAATTCATGATAAAGATTGGTCCCTTTTTCCCTTGCCTTTCTGATACTTCTTTAGCAAAAATATAAACCTCAACAATAATATTTTTTACTTCTCCTAGTATATTATTAAGTTTTATTACATCTCCATCTTTATGTACCCCCAAGATAACTGGGCTTTCTTCTTCCTTTTTAGATGAAACACTTTGTTTTTCTAACTCTATTTCTTCTTGGATATTTTTTCTTTCATCTTCACTAATATTTACTTCAATATTATATTCTCCCAACCCATATCTTTTTAAATTTTTTAAAATATCACTCGCTTCATGTAATAAATCACTCTTTTCAAAATCATTTAATACATGAAAACAAATTGTATTATTTAATATTTCAATATTACTTTTTTTAATACTTACTAATGAAGGTCTTTTTATAATAATATCATCAATTAAATAATCTATATATTTTATTACATCACTATTATTAATATTATCATAACTTATATTTACATCACATAACTTTTCTCCATTTATACCATTCATGGCACATAAAAACAATCTATTTACACTTCCAACAGGTAATACATCTTTATTTTTTATATAAACTAAAAATTTATTTTCATTCTTTTTTAATACTACTCTTTCAAGTATTGAATCTCTAAACTCATCATCACTAAAAGAAATACTCTTAAAAAATCTATTTAATTCTTCATTCATTTTTACCCACCTTCTTTATATTATTAACAATTATACTTATTTTGTCAAATCTTTTTGAAACAGTACCACTTACTTCTACTAAATCATGCACTTTAATATCATTAAGTAACCCATAATTTTTAGGAAAAATAGTAAAATCACCTACTTTAGTTTCATCACTACCACTCATAAAAGCCATATCTTCATTCTTTTTAGTCTTAATACTTCGTAATCCTTCAACTAACACTACACATTTTACATTCTTAAATAAATACTTATCCATATTTTCTAATTTAAAACAATCCTTATATTTACTTGAAGGATGATTACTTATAAATCTTCCATATGCTTCATATTCCATATCCTTTAAAGTATCTAGATCATATTCATTTACTTGAAGCAACATAGGTCTTTTTACTGAATTATTCTCATCATTTAAATTAACATAATTTAATAATGTATCAACATTTTCTATCAAAGTATGTCTATTTATATTAAATGAATCAAATACCCCCGCTTTTATTAAAATTTCAAAAACATCTCTATTTACAAAATCTTTTGTTTTATTAAAAAAATCAAATATATCTAAAAACTCTTCTTTTCTAGATAACATTATTTTTTCTGCTAATTCTTTTGAAACACCTTTTATTTCTCTAAATGGCATAATTAATGATTTTCCTTTTACATAATAATTATTTTTACTTAAATTTATATCGGGTTTTATTAATTTAAATCCTTTATTTTTAAGATAATTAATTGAATTATTTAAAACATTTCCATCTTTACTATTAATCATTTCAATTATAAAGTATTCTGGATATTTAACTTTTAAATAAGCCATCTGATAAGCAACCAAAGCATATGCAACAGAATGCGATTTATTAAATCCATAATTTGCAAACTTTATAATAAACCCATATATCTCATTTGCTAAAGCATCATTATACCCATTTTTTATAGCTTGTCTTATAAATTTTTCTTTTTCTTCCTTAATAATATTTTCCTTCTTTTTAGATATAGCCCTTCTTATTATATCTGCTTGAGCTAAACTATAACTCCCAACAATTCTTAATATAGCCATTATTTGTTCTTGATATAATATTATTCCATAAGTATCTTTTAAAATTTTTTCTAAACTCTTATCAATATAATCTATTTTTTCTTGACCATTTTTTCTTAAAATATAATTATCTACCTGCATCAAAGCTCCTGGTCTTCCAAGTGCAATACCAGCTACCAAATCATCAAAACATGTTGGTTTTAATTTCATAATTAAACTTTTAAGTAATGGCGTTTCAAATTGAAAAATTCCGTCAGTCTTCCCCCTTGCAAATAGTTTGTAAACTTCCATATCATTTAAATTAATATTTTTAAGTTTATCATGCCCAATTACATCTAAAATATTTGCTATCATGCTTAAATTTTTAACAGCTAAAAAATCCATTTTCAAAAGTCCAATATTTTCCAAATAATCCATTGTGCACCCAGTAATAAGGGTCTCATTCATAATATGAATTGGTATAACTTCATCTAAATCTATACTAGAAATTACAACACCTGCAGCATGAACTGAAGTATTTTTCTTTAAATCTTCAAGATGTAAACAAATCCCATACAATTTTTTTATTTCTTTATAATTATTAATATATTTCTTTATAACTTCATTATTCAAATTATTTTTTAAACCTAAAGAACCATTAATATTTTTTATAAACCCATCAAGTAAATTATTATTTATATTTAATATCTTACCTATATCTCTTAAAACTAATTTACTCTTTAATGTATTAAATGTAAGTCCCAAAGCTACTCTATTTTCACCATATTTATGCTTAACATATTCTATTACTTCTTCTCTTTTATAGGCATCAAAGTCTATATCAATATCTGGCATAGTAACTCTTTCAGGATTTAAAAATCTCTCAAACATAAGCCCATACTTCAAAGGATCAATATCAGTTATACCAATTGAATAACTTACCAAAGATCCTGCTGCTGAACCTCTTCCAGGACCCACTAATATATTATTTTTTTTAGCATATAAAACATAATCATAAACTATTAAAAAATAATCTACAAATCCCATTTTATTAATTACATCTAACTCGTACTCTAATCTTTTAATATATTTATCTGATACATTTCCATTTAATCTTTTATTTAATCCTTTAAAACTTAAATTTTTCAAAAACTCATATGAATTATCAATATATTTTGGAATATATTTTTCGTTAAAGTTAAATTTTAAATCAATTTGATTAATAAATTCATCAACCACACCAGGGTATTCTAAATCACTCAAATAATAGCAATTATTATAATCTTTTATCTCATTTTTTCTCAAAAGATCCAAATACTTCATATAAGGCATATCTTCTTTTTTTAAAAATCTTATATCATTAACAAAAATAACCTTACTAGTAACCTTTAATTCATTTATTCTTTCTATATTACTTTTGTATCCCATATAAACATTAAAAATATTATTTAGTTCATTAAAAATATTTCTACTTTCATATGGAAGAATAACTAAAATATTTTCCTTGTATTTAATTAAATCATCAAGTAATAAATCTCTTTTTTCTTTTATTGTATGTATCTTTAACAAGTTTTTATAACCTAAATAATTTTTAGCATATAAATAAATTTCCAAATCCTTTATTTTTATAGATAAACCCACTATAGGTTTAATTCTATTATTTTTACAAGCATTATAAAAATCAAACACTCCATATAAATTATCATCACATATCCCACATACCTTTATATTTTTCTCAAGCAAAAAATTAATTAATTCTGGAATCTTAATTAAACTTTTTAATAATGAATAATCAGTAGTTACTTTTAAAGGTACATACATACTAAACTCCTTGTAAAGTAATTATATCACGGATACATTTTATTTTTAAGTGTTTTTTTTATATTTTTATCCATATTAATATCAAGGTGATATTTTGAAAGCTTGTGAAAAAATTTTAATTCATTTAATTTTATTATTTGCAATCGGAGGTTTCTTTGGATACATTTTTGAAACATTCTGGGAACTAATTAAAACTAAAAAAATAGTAAATCGTCAAGGACTTTGGTATAGTGTATTTAAGCCTATTTATGGAATTGGACTTATACTACTTACTTTATTACTTTTTAAATTAAAAGATAAAAACTTTATAATTATATTTATATGCGGAATTATAATTGGTACAGTTTTTGAATATATAGCATCTTTATTTCAAGAACACATTTTTCATACTTGCTCTTGGGACTATAGTAAAATGAGTGCTAATTTAGACGGCAGAGTAAATCTTTTATATTCATTTCTATGGGGCATACTATCCTTATCATGGATAAAACTTGGCTATCCTTATTATATAAAATTATTTAATTTAGTATATAACCACCAATTTCTTAAAATATTAACCTTTTTAATTTTACTATTTTTAATATTCGATATTACTATTACTTCATTAATAACTAAAAGATATTCCGAACGTAAAGAAAAAATACCAGCCACATCAAAACTAGATAAATTTATAGATAAACACTACAAAAACAGAGTTTTTGAGAAAAAATTTCCAAATATGAAGCTAAAAACATAAGTAATATTTGACAAACATAAAATATATTGTTAAAATTAGTAGGTAAACAAAAAAAGGAGTGAGAAAAATGGCTACAAAAGTAACTACTAAAAAACCTTTAACTGGTAATAGAAGATCACATGCTTTAAATGCAACTAAAATGAAACAAAAACCAAATTTACAAAAAAAGACAATTAATGGAGAAAAAGTAATCATTAGTGCTAGAGAAGCAAGAACAATTAATAAAAAAGCTGCATAGTTTATAAAATTATGTAGTTTTTTTGTATAAAATAATAATTATTACATACACTATTATTAGCAAGGATGATGTGAATCTTTGCTAGTATAAATAAAGACGGGATTATTTTTCTCCCGTCATTTTTTAAATTTCATAATCTAATAATTGATTACATAAATCACTATATATATCCTGAAAATGTAATATAGTATCTACTAGATATTTTCTATCTTTTCAATAGACAAATAATCTTTAAATAAAGTATCCAAATCATTTTCACTTTAAATTTTCTTCCATCAAAGATTTAACTGTATTATACAAAAGTTCATTGGCAGATTCCATATCCATATCAGTAACCTTAAATGGCTTACCATATCTTATAATTAAATTCTTGCTATGAAATACATAATCACCAGTTATACCAAAAGGCACAAGATACGCATCAGTTTTTTTAGCCATAGAAACAGTTCCATATTTAAATGGAAGCAAAAATTCTTTCGTTTTGTTTCTAGTTCCTTCTGGAAACAAACCAATTGCTCCGCTCTCTTTTAATGTTTTAATTGCTTCTTCTTTAGCTTTCCCATCATGATTTTGCCTATCTACACTTATACATCCAACCGCAGAAAAGAACCATCTTGTTTTTTTATTATCAAAATATTCTTTTTTAGCCATATATCTAATATATCTTTTCGTAGATATAATTGATAAACATTGATCATATAAATGCTTATGGTTACCCACAATTAATATAGCACCATTTTTAGGAATATTTTCTTTTCCTATAATCGTAGGTTTGTAATACCACCTAAATATAGGCCCAAGAATAGCTCTGCCAATTCTATATAAAAATGGCATTTTATTCATCACAATCACCTCTAGTATCTTTTTGTAAAGATTTAAAATCTACTTTTCCTAATTTAGTTTTAGGAAGTCTTTTTCTAAATACAATTTCACTAGGAATCATATATTTAGCTAGTCTTTTTTTACAAAAAGATTTAATATCTTCTTTAACAAACATAGCAACATATCCTTCTTTTAATACAATAAATGCCTTTGGAACTTCTTGTTTATAAGGATGAGGCACACCCACTACACTACATTGCAATACTGCTGGGTGCGATTCAATAACTTCTTCAATATGAGAAGGATATACATTATATCCACTAGTTATAATCATTCTTTTAAGTCTTCCTTTATAAAAAACAAAGCCATCACTATCCATATAACCTAAATCTCCGGTATGTAGCCACACATGTCCATCTTTATGAACTTGTAAAGCAGTATTTGTTTCCGATTCATTATTCAAATACCCTTGCATAAAAGCTTTAGAATGAACACATATTTCCCCGACTTCACCATATGGTAAAGTCATACGATTTGCAGGATCTATAATCTTTATTTGATTACCAGCTAAAGGAATTCCAACTGATCCAGATTTATTGACATCATCACATGCAAGACAAACCGCTGCCAAAGCTTCTGACAAGCCATATCCCTGCGTTATCTTACCTGGTGAATTATGTTCCTTCAAATATTTATTCATTCTATTTTCTAAAGACTTCGGTAAAATATCTCCACCTGATACAATATATTTTAAATTTGATAAATCTAAATTTTTAATATTATTATTACTCATTAAAGCTTCATATAAAGTAGGGACTCCCAAAACACAAGAAGGTTTCTTCTTATGAAATATTACATCAAATTTTTTAGAGTCAAATTGAGGAATTAAAATTGAATAACAACCTAAAGCAAGCGGAGTGTGCATTAAAACACTTAATCCAAAACCATGAAAATTAGGCATAATTGCTAAACAACAATCTCCAGCATGTAAATTTTTCATTAGTATTTTTTCTTGTAAAGCACCTAAAATAAAGGCTCTATTTTGAATTACAACATTTTTCGGAGTTCCACTAGTTCCCCCGCTATGAATAATAACCGCCGGAGTATCTCGTCCATATTTAGAAAATTTTATATGTTCATCAGTATAATATTTTTTATAAAAACTTTTCCAACTATAAAACATACTTTTTTTTGGATATTTTTTAAATTTACCCAATTGTGAAATATTATAAAAAGTTTTTAACATAAAAGGCATATAATCAGAAGCACTTGCAAAAATCACTGCATCAACTGATGATTTATCAATAATATTTTCTACTTTTTCATAAAATGTATTCAGCATAACCAAATATTTACTATTCGTTGAATTTAAACTAAACAAAATTTCTTCTTCACTAGATAAAGGGTGTACCATATTAGCAATTGCACCAATTTTATTTAAAGCATATAGTACAACTAAAACATTTGGAATATTAGGTAGGCTTATACTAACTATATCACCATGTTTAATTCCAGACTTACTAAATACCTTTGCCCAATTATTAATATTATTAATAAAATCTTTGTATAAACACTTTTTACCCATATATTCATAAGCAATATTTTCCGGATAAAGATAAGCGCTTTTCTTTACTTGATCATACATACTTATATCTGGTATTTTAATATTTAATTCTTCTTTAGTATAATACTTTGCCCATGGTTCAGGAATGGGTTTCCTTCTTCTTAAAAAAGAAAATATATTCATTAGTCTTCTCCTCTTTCCTTTTTAATTATATTCATAAGTCTTTCAGTTTCTTCCTTTATATTTTCATTACATTTAATAGGTTCTAAAAATCTAATTGTTAAACTCTTTGAGAAAAATTTATATTTACCAGTTATTACAAATGGCACTATCGGACTATTTGTATCAACTGCCATTTTAACAGCACCTTTTTTAAATTTTAGCATACATCCTTCTTTTTCAGTAGTTCCCTCTGGAAAAATCCCTATCAACTTTTCATTTTTTAAATATCTTTCTGCTACAATTAAAGCATTTCCATCTCTAGTTTTTCTATCAACTGGAATAAGACCTAAATTACCAAAAATAATTTTTTTAGGACCTTTCCACAATTCCTTTTTAGCTAAAAAATGCACATTTCTTTTAGTACATGAAATTAAAAGTGGAGCATCAAAAATACTTGTGTGGTTACCCGCTAAAATTACTCTACCACTTTTAGGAATATTTTCAGTACCAATTATTTTAGGTGTTAAAAACACTTTAAATACAAATGTAATAATTGGTCTTAATATTTTATATAATAAACAATCCTTCATATATCTTTCCTCGTACAATATTGTATCAAATTTCTAGTAAAATGTCTCTATTTATACTTGAGTTTTTAAAAATTATGAGATTTGATATTATTTTTCATTTACGTTATGATGTATTTAGCAAAAGAAATTTGCATATAATAAAAAGGAAACACTCGAGCTTTTCTATATTGGGTGTTAGCCTAATGTAAGCTACTCAATCTAACTTGATTGGGTATTAATTTTTAATATAAGTATCATACTATGATGATAACAAAATTAAAGAAGCTCCAAAAAGCTTCTTTTAATTTTCATTTTTTAATTTTTCTAACTTTTCTTCTTCATCTTTTAAAGTATTTTTTTCTTTTTCTACAAGATTCTTCGGAGCTTTATTTAAATAATTTTCATTACTTAAAAGATTCTTTCTTCTTGCAATTGATGACTCTAAATCACTAATTTGTTTATTTTTTAACATAATATCTTCTTCAGTAATTTCTTTTTCATAATATATATCAACATTATAATTTTTATAAATACAACTATATTTTGTACCAGAAACATTAGCATGTTCATCTAGATTTATACGAAGTAATTTAAATATTAAACTATAGTCATCATCACTATTAATTTTAATACCAAATTCTTTACCAATTTTATTTTCAAGTTTTACATTTCTAAATACCTTTATAAATTCAATAATATTATCAAATTCTTCACATTCTTTTGTGAATACTTCTTCTTTATTATATTCAGGATATTTTGATAATATAATATTTTCTTCATGAATTGGTAAATTACTATATAATTCATCAGTTACATAAGGCATAAATGGATGTAACATTTTTAATATACTAGCTAATACCTTATATAATACAGATTTTGTAGTATTATTTTCTATGCTAAATTTAGCAAATTCAATATAATTATCGCAAAAATCATTCCATACAAAACTATATATTTCACTACCTACATTATTAAATTCATAATGTTCCATATTTTTTGTTACGCTTTTAATTGTATTATTTAATTTTGTAAGTATCCACTTATCTTCAGTTTTCAAATCATTAAATTCAAGTTCAGTTAAGCCTTCAATATTCATCAAAACAAATCTTGATGCGTTCCATAATTTATTAATGAAATTCCATGTTGATTTAACTTTTTCTTCATCGTATCTAAGGTCTGTACCTGCTGAAGCACTTGTGGTTAAGAAAAATCTTAAAGCATCAGCTCCGTATGTATCAATAACATCCATTGGATCTACACCATTACCTAAAGACTTACTCATCTTTCTTCCTTCTTTATCTCTGATAAGACCATGAATTAAACAATCTTTAAACGGTCTTTGTCCAGTAAAATGAAGACCCTGGAATGTCATACGATTAACCCAGAATGGAATAATATCATAACCTGTTACCAATACATTATTTGGATAAAACTTTTTAAAGTCTTCAGTTTCATTCGGCCAGCCTAAAGTTGAAAATGGCCACAATGCACTTGAAAACCAAGTATCCAAAACATCAGTATCTTGAGTCCATCCTTCCTCATCCGGAGCGACTTCACCAACATAAACTTCTTCGCCTTTATACCAAGCTGGAATTCTATGTCCCCACCAAAGTTGACGAGAAATACACCAGTCATATGTGATTTCCATCCAATGATTCATTATTTTTTCATATCTCGTAGGTACAAAATTTACTTTTGTATCTTTATTTTTTTGATTTTCTAATACTCTATCAGCTAATGGTCTCATTTTAACAAACCATTGTTTAGATAAATATGGTTCAATCATAACACCACTTCGTTCACTATGACCTACATTGTGAGTTATTTCTTCAATACTGATAAGTAAATCTTTTTCCTTTAAAGCATCAATTAATTTTTCACGAGCTTCAAATCTATCTAACCCCTTAAACTCTAAAGCATTTTCATTCATAGTACCATCAGGATTAATACATACAATTCTCTCTAGGTTATGACGATTACCGACTTCAAAGTCATTTGGATCATGAGCAGGAGTAATCTTTACAATACCTGTTCCAAATTCTGGATCAGCATGTTCATCTCCGATAATTGGTATAAGCTTATTAACAAGTGGTAATATAACATTTTTACCAATCAAATCTTTATATCTTGCATCATTTGGATTAACTGCAACTGCTGTATCACCAAATAATGTTTCAGGCCTAGTCGTAGCAACTTCTAAATATTCACTAGTTCCTTCAATAAAATATTTAATATGATAAAAAGCACCTTTTACTTCTTTATAAATAACTTCTTCATTAGATAAAGCTGTCATCGCTTGAGGATCCCAATTTATAATTCTTTCCCCACGATAAATTAATCCTTCATCATATAGAGTCTTAAATACATGATTAACAGCTCTATTTAATCCTTCATCTAAAGTAAAACGTTCTTTAGAATAACACAAAGAAAGTCCTAATTTAGCCCATTGTTCATGAATATTCTCTGCATATTCATTTTTCCAATCCCACGCATATTTTAGCCATTCTTCACGCGTAATACCACGAGGATTAATTCCCATATCTCTTAATTTTGCATCAACTTTAGCTTGTGTTGCAATACCAGCATGATCCATTCCTGGAACCCAAATGGCATTAAATCCTTGCATTTTCTTAAATCTAATTATTATGTCTTGAAGTGTTGTATCCCAAGCATGTCCCAAATGAAGTTTTCCAGTAACATTCGGCGGAGGTATTACTATTGCATAAGGTGGTAATCCTTCTTTTTCTTCAAAATATCCATGGCTTACCCAATTCTTATACTTTCCTTCTTCAACTTTTAAATGATCATATTTTTTTTCTAACATTTCTTCCACATCCTTTTTTAAATAATTTCTTTAAGTATATCTATACTATCTTTATCAAATTTTAAAATTTCTTTTAATTTTTCTAAACCATATTTTTTTATAATTTTTTTTATAATAGAAAAGTAGACTCGATACGATACCTTATCATTTAAAACATTCTCAACTTTAACATTTTCAATATTACATTCCTCATATTGATTAGTTAAATAACTTGCGATACCTTCCCACAAATATTTATAAAAATACAAATTATCTTTAGCCATATAATAAATATGTAAAATATGTACACATTCATGTAATATCATTTTTTTGTAATCAATAAAACTTTCATTTTTATGAACGGTATTATCATAATCATTATAACTACAACAAAGTATAGTATCATCTTCACTATTTATTAATCCAACTACATAATCATCTAACTTAAAAGACAAATTGCTAACCACATAATTATCTAAACTCTTTTTACTATCAAAAATCTTTATTGTAATTATAAGATTCTTATTAAATTCAAAAAAATCAGTAATGCTTTTAATATTAGCAATTAAAAATTCATTCAACTCATTTAATTGAGTACCATCAAGTCCGTTATTTTCATATTTAAAATTAATCATAATCATCACTTCCAAAAAATAAAAAGAATGATACCAAGGAGTCTTTTTAAAAGACGGTACCATCCTCTATTTTACTTATTTGATTTTATAGCATCTCTGCATTATTTCTCATTAAGCAACCTTCATGTATCTTCATTATTAGCTTTCACCCACCACTAACTCTCTTTAAAATCCGTATACATTACTCCTCAAAAATCATCGAAATACAAATCTATTTTAACAAATAATTAGCTATAGTTCAAGTGTTTCTATTAAATTTCCATCTGCATTTATTTCAATTTTTCCCTTATTTACACTAAAATAAATATCAGTATAACTAGGTAATTCTAAATATTTCAAAATACTTCCACCACAATTTTCATATACAAACAATTGATTATTATTTAAAACCATTACATATTTATCAATTGCATAAACTTTAGTTTTAGGAAAATTACTTAAATATTCTACTTTATTCTTATCATAAATATGATATCCATTATTATAAGTAATTACATAATTATCATTAAAATCTACTATCTCTTCACCCACAGGTTCTATAAACAAAGACCCATCACTATTTAATATATACCAATTATTACTTTTTTTAGCAATGAATTTTGAAGTATCCAAAATTCCATCAATTAAATGAGAAGCAACAGAAATATAATCATACTCATTTGCAATAGGTTTATTTGATAAATCTAAAAATATAACTCCATAACCAGAACTTTTTTTAGTAATCAAATATTTACTAGAAGATAAAGTTTTATAATATTTAATTTTTTCATAAGAATCTATTACACTTTTAGACACTAAATTATATAGCTTAATTTCATTATTTTCTTTAAATATACCATAATAATTATTTATAATTGTATAAGCAATACTATTTCCATTCTTATAATAATTTGTTTTATACATATCATCATCTATTTCAACATTAGCAATATCACAATTACTACAATTATAAGTTGATAACAATTTACCATCTAAATAGAAATACAATTTATTTTTATATATAAAACTTTTATTTGGATTATCATCAACTACTTCATCTTTACTAGAAACACTAAAGTTTTTGATTGTGCCAATAACCCCCATTGGTAACAAAATAACTAATAAAACAATGATTGTAATTAAAGTCTTTTTATCCTTCATATCACACCTAACCAATGCTAACTGAAATAGTATCTAATATTCCATGTGATGTATATGTAATTTCTAATATATCTCCGATTAATTTATAATTTAAATCTTTATCAATATCATTTATTTCTATTTCTTTACTTAATAAATTATTTTTATCACTATACTTATAAACGCCTAACAAATTACTTTTATCTAATGTAACATAATACTTATTTTCTAAAGAAATATACTTAAATTCATTACTTACAATTTTACCATTTAAATCATATATTAAATATAAATCATTATTCTTAACCATTAAATGATTATATTTATATTCTACAATTTCATAAGTCGTAGATACTTTATTTGCTAATTCATCACCATTTTTATCAAATAAATGATATGTTCCATCACTTCTTTTAATCAAGAAATTATCCCCTAATTGCTTAATTGAAACATTAGTTACTTTCTCATTATCTTTATCTTTAAATGGAATTAATCCGCTTACTTTACTAGATTGAATATTTACAACCCCATAAGAATTACTAGTATTTAATGCAACAACCAAAGTCCCCGCAGTATCAACAAAATTAACAACTTCTTCATCACTATGAAAACCTGTATCTACGCTCTTATATGTAGCTAACTTTTTATTACTTTTTAAATCCCATAAAATAATGTTATCATTAGTATTCGGAGTCTTCGTATCAGCAATAAATACAAATCTTTTATTATAAATAGGTAAATAACCAACTTTATCACCATTATCAGAATTTAAAATATTACTTTCCTTTGCTAAAAAACAATTTTCTAAATCTTTTGTTGAAGCATCAACCCCGTTGGCATAACTACATACATAAGATCCTAATAAATCTGTTTTTTCTTCATCACTATAAAAATATAATTTACCACCAAAATAACTAATATAAGGCATATTTTTATTAAATAATCCTTCATTTAAATTAATTTTCGCATATTCTTCTCCGAATTCAATACGCATGGTACTTCCCGTAACAGTAACACTAAATGCTTCTTCTTTTCCAGTTTGACGAAGTGTATCACTAAATATTAATTTGGTATTATAATCCGTAGTATTAATTTTTATACCATCTTTATTCATTGGATTACCATCTTTATCATAAACAAAAACCTTTTTACCATCTAATGCTATAACATAATTATTAACAAATCTTATATAATCATAAGCTATATCTATTACACTTTTTCCATCATATCCATAAACATAATAAGAATTATTTACCTTAACACTAATATTATTACCATCAAAATTCATAATTCGGCCAGGTACAGACTTACTTACTTCTTTATCATCAAAATCTACTAAACTATAATTACCATTTGTTGCAGTAACTAAATAATTAGTATCAGAAATATATCCTAAATAATCATATTTAATTTTTGTATCAGTATTTAAAGTATCATTACTTAAATCTAATACTCCATATTTATTATTTTTTTTAACAATTACTTTATTATCTTTTACTTCTTTAACTAATGAATAAGTATCAAGATCCTTCTTTTTATCAATATCATATAGTATTACATTTCCATCTTCTTTTGTCTCATCATCATAAACAAATACATATCTATCATTAATAATATCACTTCTAATATCTACTGGAAGACCATTTTCATAAACCTTTTTAAAAGTATCAAAATCATCTTCATTACTAAAATATGCTACATAACATAAATTTTCATTTTTATTTTTACATTCATAGCTACCTAATTCTTCTTTATTTTCATCAATGAATACTAATAATCCATCTTCGTATCTGTAATTATCTTTTTCAACAACCACTACTGGTTCATCAGGCTTTTTATTATCATCACTTTTTTTAAATATTAAAAAATATAATAATATAACTATTATTAAAAGAACCAAAACAATACCAGTAATTATTATTATTTTTGTCTTTTTATTTAATTTACTCCATTTACTAGGCTTTTTCTTATTTTGTTTTTTAGGTTCATCTTTTATTTCTTGTAAATCATATTGTGTATTAGAAATTTCATCATTTTCATCTATTTCCACAATTTCATTAGTTGGCTTTTTTTCCTCCACATCTTCAATTTCTTTTAAAATATCTTCTTCCATAAGTATTACCTCCGTACTCTTCTAAAATTATACCACAAAACAAAAGAGACTTACAAGTCCCTAATTATTTTTAAAATTTTGATACCATTCATTTAGTTTATCTTTTGTATTAGAATATAACTTGCTACCAACACCACCAACAAAAGAAAAAGCATTTTTACTATATTTAACTAATTCATCTTTAGCATCTATTATAGAATTATAATTGTCATTACCAAGGGCTTCTTTAGCAAAATCATTAATATTTTTTGCTCCTTTTTTTATAACTTCACTTGCTTTATTAAAAGCTTTATTGGTACCACTACTAATTTTATCTTTATATCCTGGCGATTTTTCTTCTAACTTTGTGTCTATTTTATTTGCAAGTTCTAAAACTTTTTCTTTCCCAGATGTTGTTAACTCATTAAAAGTAACCCCATTTATAGTTCCATCATAAAATAAGAAATCTACAACACTAATAAAAGTTGCTTTTGCTTTTTCACTAAAATCTTTATCACTTTTTGCTTCATTAATGCTTTCAAGTGTACTATTTAATTCATTTATAACTAAATTATCATTATTACTATACTTTACTGTATTATTATCATTCTTTACATTATTTTCACTTTTATTTTCATTTGTATTTTTTACTTCTTCTTTTTCTAGTGGCTTATCATATTTTTTATCATTATCCTTCTTCTCTTCCACTATGTTTTTTTCATCACTATTATTATCTACATTAATTTTTTCACTTTGTTGTTCAGTTTTCTCATGCTTAAAAATTTCTTCTTTATTAGAATAAATAATCCCAACTAATACACCGATAACTAAAAGTAAAATCCCAATAACTGCACAAATTATAATGTTTTTTTTATTCATTTTCTCACTTCCAAACACTATATATTATATCAAATTTTTTACATTTTGTTAAGGCTTATTCAACGCGAATTGGATCTTCCATTGTTCCAGTTCCTGATTCATAAGCAACCGATGATTTAAGAAAGAATGCAGGTCTTACATTTACCATACCACTTGAATAAGAACTTGAAGTACGAAGTTTTCCTTGTTCATTTATAAAATAAGAATCAGATCCTGTATTAGATACATATCGAGTAATCGTCCATTCATAGTTTCCAATAAATAACCAATTTTCACGAATAGATGAATCATTATTTTCTATTGTATAAATCCATTCACTCGGAACAACCGAAAAACCATAATCACTTGCATACATAAGACCTACTCTAGCACTAATTGGACTTTCATATGATTCATCAAAAGATTTTAAATCATCTATATTAGGACTAATAACTTCATCTTCATAAGCCTTTTTGGGTACAGAATTTGCTATATTATCACTGCCAGCAACCTGCCATTTTACAGTTTCTATACTATCTACCCATTTAGAATTAATACTATTTAAATAATTAATAAAATTTACATTAAGGGCTGTAGTATTTAAAATTGAATCGTTCCAAATATTATAATTTTTACTCCAATAAAATGGATCAGTTGTTGTCAAAGTTCCTTTATATGTATCCATTAATGAAATATCATATGATCCAGGACCAGTAGTTACCGCAGCATCTGTTCCTAATTCTGTAATTGAAGCAAATTCAAATTTAATCAATTTAACTAATTTTTCACCCGTTACTCCATGATAATTATCTTCAAAGACACCTATTATTCGATATAAATTATTTGTTGGACACGGAACTGTATCTGTTCCATAACATACATAATTTTTTACATTGTAATCTATATAACCATCATTATATGCTTTTTTAAAAGCATTATAATAAGTCATATAATCTGCATTTTCATCATATTTAACTTTATAACCATTTGTACTAGCAGATGTATCATATAAAATATAATCATACTCTTTATCATATTTATAAATACCAATTAAATTAGTTTGATAATTATCTTGAAATCCCGATAAAATACTTTCATAACCGGCATTTTTAGCCTTATCAGTTAAAACATAATCTGCCCCTGCATATCTATATGAGTTATCACTTGCTCCATTTGCGAGTGTTGAATCATGGTAATACATGGCATTTTCTCCTTGAACTCCAGTATATTGTGCCATTACATATTCTGCTAGTGTTTGTGAATTTAAATCAAAATAAACATAACAATTATTTATGCTATCTGCAGACATCAATACTACTTTTTTATCATTATCCCATGATAATTCCCCACCATTATCACATTTAGATAATTCAGCATTAAATTTGTAACCTTTAGTTGGACACGTACTTTCTTTTGACATTTCATAGATTCCAGACTTTGCCTCTGTTTCTAACATTATGGATAACATACCATTATTTAAATTATCCTTTTTAGCATATTTATTAAAAGTTTCATAAGTATCTTCATTTTTTACAAAAAAACAAAACAAGAAAATACAAACAATTCCCAATAAACCATCTAAAAATAAATATCTCTTTTTCATATCTTTACCTCAACACAGGTACTATTAATACCTTATACTAATATTTTATAAAAAATAGGAAGGTATTGTCAATACCTATTATGATATTTAACAAGCAGTCTTCATATATAATAATTTTTAATGAGGTAAAGATATGAAAATAAATGCTAATAAATATGAACCAAAAGACATAATCAAAATTATTAGAGAATGGACAAACAAAACTCAAAAAGATTTTGGAAAAGACATAAATAAAACCAATGAATGGGTTAAAGCTAATGAATCAGGTAAAACCAACTTTTACTTTAAAGATTTTTTAGAATTATGTAAAAAAAATGATATAAACATAACAATAAGTAAAAACAATAAAGAGTAAAACCTAAAGCTTTACTCAATTTTAATATTGTCTACCTATATAAAGTCTAGTTACAGCATCATTACCACAAACAGTACAAGGTCCTGTAACCTTTTCGTCTTCTATTAAACATCTAGATTTAATTCCAAAAGCATCTTTAATTTTATTTTCACAAGACTCATTACCACACCAATTAATCTTGATAAATCCGCCATCTTTAGTTGTAGCTAATGTTTTTAATTCATCATAATTTTTAGCATCATATATCATACTATCACGTCTTTGTTTAGCACGATTAAACATATCTTTTTGAATTATCACAAGTAATTCTTTAACTTTAGGAACTATTTCATCAAAAGGTACTACTATTTTTTCTAAAGTATCCCTTCTTACTAAAGTAACATGATTATTTTCTAAATCTCTTTTACCAAGTTCAATTCTAATTGGATATCCCTTTACTTCAGCTTCAGCAAATTTAAAACCTGGCGTTTTATTTGTTTCATCTACTTTAAATGTTATAGCATTTTCTTTCAAACTATTTTTTAATTCATCAAGTTTTTCAGATACATCTCCGATAGGTATAATTATAACTTTAAATGGTGCAATCATCGGAGGTAAAACTAATCCATGATCATCCCCATGAGTCATAATTATAGCTCCGATCATACGTGTTGATGTTCCCCAGCTGGTTTGATATGGAGTTTTTAAAGTATTATCACTATCAGTAAATTTAATACCAAAAGCTTTAGCAAAATGATTACCAAAATAATGACTTGTACCATTTTGAAGAGCATATCCATTATACATCATAGCTTCTAAAGTATATGTTTCTTCTGCTCCAGCAAATTTTTCTTTTTCAGTTTTTCTTCCAGTAATTACAGGAAGCGCTAGATAATCTTCTTGAAATGCTTTATAAACATTAAACATTCTAATTGTTTCTTCTCTAGCTTCTTCAGCAGTTCTGTGCATCGTATGTCCTTCTTGCCACAATATTTCACGACTTCGAAGAAAAGGTCTTGTTGTTTTTTCCCATCTAACTATCGTACACCATTGATTATAAAGAATCGGTAAATCTCTATACGTATTTATTATTTTTTTATAATGATCACAAAATAAAACTTCACTTGTTGGTCTTACACACATTCTTTCTTCTAACTTTTCTTGCCCACCATATGTAACCCAAGCAACTTCCGGAGCAAATCCTTTAACATGTTCCTTTTCTACATTAAGTAATGATTCAGGAATAAACATTGGCATTTGAACATTTTCATGTCCTGTTTCTTTAAACATTCTGTCCATATTTTTTTGTATTTCTTCCCAAATTGCATACCCAAGTGGACGAATAATCATACTTCCCTTTACACTTGAATAATCAACTAAATCTGCTTTTCTACATACATCTGTATACCATTTAGCAAAATCTACATCTCTATTTGTTATATCTTTTACTTCCATAACCTCACCTATTCTGTTTTAAATTCTCTCAATTCATTATCTTCAGTTAAAATTTTATTAACACTTTTGGTAGCATCATTTAATTTTTCTCCACAATATTTAGCTAACTTCATAGCTTGTGTATATTTACTTATTGCATCATCTAAATTAACATTTCCGCTTTCTAATTCTTTTACAATAGTTTCTAATTCTTGTAAAGATTCTTCAAAATTTTTATTTTCTTCCATAATATTTCCTTTCTTACTAATTATACCAACTATTTTAAATTTATCCAATACCTATTTAAAGGATCATTATTCCACATTACAGTATTTTCCAAAACTCCACCTTCTGAAATAATTGTCTTATTACTTGCAATATTTTCTACATCTGCAGTTATTAAGCACTTTTCAATTTCTAATTTTTTTGCAATTTCTAATGCCATTTTTAATTGTAATTTAGCATAACCTTTACCACGTTCACTCGGAGTAACAGAATATCCAATATGACCACCAAAATTAAATAAAAAGTCATTTAATTCATGTCTAATACTTATAGAACCACATATTTTTCCATCACTTTCTCTTTTTAAAAACAATGTCGTACAAGCAACATAGTCATCTTTTAAATTTATTCCTTTGCTTTCATCATCTTTTTCTTTAACCCATTCTTCATAAGATGCTGCCTCTTCTAAATTAGCAAGTCCCGAATATTGCCATGGTAATCCTGCATCTACAACCTTAATTTCTTCAAGCATTGCTAAAGCACTTTTTTATCATTAACATTTGGTTCAATTAATTTTAAATCATTCATTTTTTATCTTTCTTCCTTTTTATAAGATTCATAGCTTTTAATAAATCCCCAATTAACTCATAATTTTTATGATAAAGTTTCATATTATAATTTTTATCATAATTAGTTATTCAAGTAGACTTTTCTGCCTCTAAAATAACATCATACACAATCCCTGCGTTTTTCTCACTTGGGAAAATGGTCTGACAAAACTATTTTTCTACAACTTTTGCTTTAATATTACCTTCATGTAGTTTAATATTAATAATATCATCAACATTAACATCATTACTTGATTTAATCACCTTATCATTAATAGTTGCCAAAGAATAACCTTTTTCTAAAATACCAAGTGGATTAACAAGTTTTAATGTATTAAGTAATAAATTATATTCATTTTTCTTCTTATCAATTAAACTCATGGGATTTTGCATAACATAAGACATCTTTATCTTATTTAACTTAATCTCATTACTTTGTAATATTACTTTTATATCTTTGTTTAAATTATCAAGTAATGTATCAAGTTTTTGTTCTTTTATTTCATACATACTCATGGGATTTTTTAAAACAAAACTATTTTTTAAGCTTCTCCATTTAATAAATTTAGTATTAATCATATTTTTAATATTTTTATTAAGACGAATTTTGTAATTATTTAAAAGAGTATTGATATCTAATACTGTTGGAACAGCCATTTCAGCAGCTCCAGTCGGAGTCGGTGCCCTTAAATCTGCCACAAAATCGGCAATTGTCCAGTCTATTTCATGGCCAACTGCACTTATAATTGGTGTCTTACATTCATAAATTGCATGAGCAACAACCTCTTCATTAAAAGCCCACATATCCTCAATTGATCCACCACCACGACCAACAATAATCGTGTCCACTCCATACATATCAGCTCTTTTAATTTGTCTTACAATATCCAGGGCAGCATCTTTTCCTTGAACAAGACACGGAAATAATATTGCTTCACATATTGGATATCTTCTTCTAATTGTACTCATGATATCACGCACCGCAGCACCAGTTGATGCCGTAATTACTCCGATTTTTTCAGGAAATCTTGGAATAATTTTTTTATGTTCGTTATTAAATAATCCTTCACCAGCAAGTTTTTTCTTTAATTTTTCATATTCTATATATAAAGCCCCAAGACCATCTGGTTCCATTTTCTCAATATAAATTTGATAAGATCCTTGCGAAGGATATGCACTTATTCTTCCTTCTACTAATACATTCATTCCATCTTCTGGTACAAAGGATAGCTTAATTGCACTACTTTGAAACATAACTGCACTTATCCTTGAAGAATCATCTTTTAAAGTAAAATAAAGATGTCCTCTTGTATGATTTTTAAAATTACTTATTTCTCCTTTTAAATAAACCTTATTTAAAAACAAATCATCATCTAATTTTCTTTTTATATAATTATTTAAATCACTAATTTTTAGATATTCCTTGCCCATGTAAAATACCCCTTTCTAAAAGTAAATTTCCAATTAATTCATAATATTCTTTATAAAGCATCAAAGAATGTCCTTGATTATCTAAAGTAAAACCCATTTTATTAAGTCGCCTCATTTCTAAAGCAATTAAATCCGGAGTCAATGTATTATAAAATTCTAAAACTACATCATAAAATTCTAGAGCTGACGTTGCCAGAAAATACTCTAAAGACTCTATATTATTAAGTACACACATTGGTAATCTATTATCCAAATTATCTGCACACTTATAGCTTTTTAACCTATCATTAAAATATAATTTTGGCAATAAATTAGCCCCAAAATCACTAAAAACATATTCGTTATCTAAAATACATAAATCAACTACACCATTACGATTTAATATACCTAAGTTTCCTAAATTACGATCGCTATTCATCATAAAAATATCAAATAGGTAAACTCTAATTAATTGATAAGTAAGTTTTTTACTATCCTTCGGATAATTTTTTTCAAAAAACATCCATATATCATATAAACCATTTGACTTTATCCCTAAATCATTTCCATCTTTAAAAATACCATCATTATTAAAACTATAACTTAAATAATAATAATCATGATTAACTTTAACAATATAGTCTTTTGCACACATAATGTTCATTTTTGAAGCTAAATTATTAGCAAATATTTGATCTCCAGGCTCAAGTGCATATTTACAAAAATAATCCTTACCATTAATATTTATAAATTTTCTATCATATCTTGGCAATTCATTTCTAATAATTCTCGATATTTTCATATTACTCTTTAATATATCTATCTAAAACGGCATTAATAATTTTTCTAACAGCATCATCACAGTATCTCTTTGCAAGTTCTATAGCTTCATTAATTACAACTATCTCCGGAGTATCTGTAAATTTAAGTTCATACAAACCCATTCGAAGAATCGCAGCACCAGTTTTATCAATTCTATCTATTGTCCATCCTTCAATATACTTATTTGCAATTTCATCTAACTCATCTTTATATGTAGTAACACCATAAACAATACTTCTAACAAAGTCATTATCTACACTTAAATTTTCTTTTATAACTTCATCCACACTAAACGGGACCTCTCTACTTTCATATATATCAATTTGATATAAAATAACCATAACAATATTCCTAAGTTCACTTCTAGATTTTGCCATAACTGCATCTCCTTTAAAGATAATTATAACAAAATTTTTTCTAAATTCCTAGCTAATTTAATCTATTTTACCAAACTTGCTTCAATAATTAATTGATATCCTTTTTTTACTTGATTACAAGTTGTAAGAATTACTTGATTTTTTTCATTTAATATATTTATACTTCCATCTTTAATTTCATTTCTTATTCTTTTTATTCTATAATGATTTTCTTGGTTTTTAAATTTAAGAATTATTTCATCATCAACTTTTAAATATCGTAAATCATTAAAATAAGCCAAGTACCCATGTCCAGAATGAGCAGCTAAAATATAAGTATTTTCAATATTAGATTTAATTAATGTTACATTTTGATTCACATTATTTTTATCATCATCATAATAATAAAAACCTAAATTCATACTTATATTTGGAATTATTAAATAACCATAATAATCATTATTTACCTCATCACTAACTTTAATAATCTCATTTTTACCGCATCCACTTAATAATAAAAATATAATTATCACAAATATCTTTTTCATTTATTCATCATATCTTTTCTTTAAAATAAAAATATTTTTATTAAATTTCATATTAGTATTAGGTACTAAAATAGTTATTACATCTTTTGAATTAGTATCATTTTTATCTTCATTATTCTCCATATCATTTTTATCTTCATTATATTCAATATTTTCATTCATATTATCTTTTGATGAGTTATCTAAATCTTCATTATTATTTTTATCATCATCATTATTAATAACCTCATCTTTCTTTTCAAGATTAAAATTATAAAACACCCCGATATTATTTATAATAAAATAGTTATCAAAATCAAATAAATCCAATTCATAAGTTTTATTATCCACTACAACTTCTAAAGTATTTATTTCATAATTTAAAATAAAATAGACATTACCAGTTTTTTCATATTCAACCATATTTTCATTTATTATTATTTCATTTATATTTTCATTACTTACTATCCCTGAAATATAATATCTAAATAACATAACTTCCGTATCTTCCCAAATATTATAAAAAAAACTATTATTAGTCTTATTATCAACAAAAATATAATCACCATAAAATAACTCTAATACACAATCACCTTTGCAATTTGTAACTTCTAAATAATTATTATCTAATATTTTAAAATCATTATCAACTTCTAACAACTCTTCTAGAAATATATCGCTTAAAAAAGATTTTACATTTACTTTAAATTTTCTTAAATTTGCATTTATTATAATTTCTTTATCACAACCTAATAAATAAATATCATCTACACTTTCATATATAGAACCACCTTGATCTTTTAAAACAAACTTTTCATCTAGCCTATAATAAAAGGTATTTTTATTTTCATTAATATTAATATTTTTAATATAATTATTATCTAAATCATAAACAAGAAAAGTAAAATCTCCGTTTAAAGGAAGAACAAAATCAACTTTATATCCTAAAACATTGACATAAATTGAAAATGGTTTATATCTAACTCCATCAGAAATTACATCACTTCCATCTCTAAAACAAGATACTTTAAAGTCTAATTTTTGTAATCCAGTTTTATTAAAATTTGCAAGCAACATCTCTTTTCCCAATCCATCCATTATATAATCTTTTATAAAATAATTACTATTATAATTACTTATATCTACATATAGTTTATCATTTAAATTTACTTCATAATAATTCTCATTAATATCAGGAACTTTATCATAGACTTTTATTTTTTCTAATATTCTTTTTTCGCTTTCTAAAGTATCAATATAATTTCCATTATTATCTAACAAATTAACTTTGTAATCATTATTTGCATATTCAAGAATCATTTTTTGAATGACATTTCTTTCAAACTCATTTGAAAAACTTCCTATGTGAGCAAGATTTGCTATAAGCCAAGAATCAAATTCACTGCATTCATCAAAGGTAAGTTTAAATACCTGTCGTGTTCCAAGTTTTCTTTCTTCATAAGTATAATGTATTACATCATCTTTTCTTTTTACTTCCACCTCTAAACCTAAAACATTCATTTTACCAATAAGTAAAACTATCAAAAATAACAATATTTTTTTCATAAATTTCATCTCCTTGGCACATAATCTAACACATGGATATCCAAATGTACATAGGAGGTTTTGTCAAAAAAAGAAGGATTTTCATCCCTCATGTCAAACTATGTCGAAAAATTTATTATTTACTTTTCTTTTTAGTATTTTTATTTACTAATCTTACCTTTACACCTTTATATAAAGCAAATTGTTTTTTTACACCTTCAGGTAAATTCTTTTTATATGTTTTCATTACTGCACCTCACTTCTTTCCTATAGATTATATCACAACAAATCATTAAATATCAATAATTTTTTTATTTTCTTCTTTTTAAAATATTTATTATCAAAACAATACCTAAAACTACAAAAACTACTACTATACCCAACACAATACCCCAGTTATAATTTTTCTTCTCTACAACTTTTTTATTATCCTCTTCTTTTCCATCCTTATTTTCTTCTATAATTTCTTCTTTTACTTTATTTTCACTTTTTCTTAATACGTGTAAAACATATTCTTTTTTATTATTATCTTCAGCAGTTACAATTATTTTTATATCATTTTGGCCAACATTCAATTGATAAGTACCATTTCCAGATAATGTGGCTTTGTTATCTTCTAAAGTTGCATTAACATCTATAGTTTCTACATTCTCTTTTACTTCAATACTATATTCTAAAATATCTTTATTAAAATCTATAGAACCATCACTTAAAACAATATTACTTAAATAATTATTATTACTTTTTACAACATTTTTAGTTTCTTTTTTCTCCGTAGCTTCTTTGATTGGTTCTTTTCTTGCTTCACTTAAATATATATAACCTATTACGTCATACTCATTAACATCATATTTACAAGCTGCTGGTTTTCCCTTTAAAAAGCATGCTCTATCAGACTGTTCATCCACAGCTTCTTTAAGGCATTCTACATATTCAGGATCATCCTCATCAATACAATTATCTTCTGAATCCCACACATATAAAGTATTACCTTCTACTTTTTCAACATAAGCCACATGACCATATGAAGTCATATTCCAAACTATTATTGAATTATTTTTAGCTTCACTTCCAACTGAATAACCAGCTTTTAATGCTGAAGAATACCAAGTATTAGCATTTCCCCATCCTGGTAAAGATACCCCAGCTTTTTCATTAGCCATCTTCCAAGTATACCATGTACAATTAACTCCATATGGTCCCTTTTCATTATATGGATTTGTTAAAGCTTTAACATTTCCAATTGAAATAATTATTATTAAAACAAAAACTTTTAATATCACATTTTTATTCATTTCTATCACTCTTATATTTTTTATAAATATTTTCAAAAACTCTTAATCCGTCCATTGCACTTGTTGTAATTCCACCAGCATAACCAGCACCCTCACCACAAGGATAAATTCCACAAATATTAGAAACACAAGAATCATCTCGAAGAATTCTAACCGGACTACTAGTCCTAGCTTCAACTCCAGCAATTACTGCAACTTCACTATTAAAGCCATCTATTTTATTATTAAAATAATCGATTCCTTCCTTTAAATTATCATTTATAAATTTTGAAAAAATTTGATTTATATCACCATAACTAGTATTGCCTTTAAAAGCTTCTATATTTATATTGTTAGATACTCGATTATTTTTATAATCAACATACTTTTGAATAGGTATAAAACCATTTCCTACAACAAAAGCTCTATGTTCCAATTCTTCTTGAAATTTAATCCCATCAAAAACATTTTTTCCATATTGATCTGGCCCAACTGTTACAACAATAGCACTATTAGCAAACTTTGTATCTCTTTTATAATTACTCATTCCATTTACACAGATTCCATCCAATGTACTTCTAGCATTTACAACATAACCTCCGGGACACATACAAAAACTATAAACCCCATGACCACTTTTACTCTTAAAGGTTAGCTTATAAGAAGCCGGAGGTAAAAAAGGATAATTTATTGGATACTGATTTTTATTAATCATCTCTTGAGGATGAATTATTCTAACTCCAACAGCAAAAGGTTTAGCTTCCATTTTAACATTTCTACTATTAAGCATTCTAAATGTATCTCTGGCAGAATGTCCAATAGCTAACACAAGAATTGAAGCATCAATTATTTTTCCATTAACAACTATAGCCTCTAATTTATTATCTTTAATTATTATATCTTCAAGTAATGAATTATAATGAATTTCTCCTCCCATAGAAATTATTTTTTTTCGTAAATTAACCACAACATTTCTTAAAACATCAGTTCCAATGTGAGGCTTACTATCATACATTATTTCCCTCGGAGCACTACATTCCACAAAGATTTTAAAGACCTCTTTCATTCTATTTTCTTTATCTTTAACTAAAGTATTTAATTTTCCATCACTAAATGTCCCAGCTCCACCTTCTCCAAATTGAACATTACTATTTTTGTTAAAATTATTATTTTTCCATAAATCTTCAACAGTTTTAATTCTATCTTCTATTTTTTCTCCACGTTCAAATAATATCGGTTTATAACCATATTTAGCAAGCATAAAAGATGCAAACAATCCTGCTGGTCCACTACCTACAACTACAACTTTTTTATCTATTAAATAATTTCCTTGTAAAGGTAAAACATAATCCTCATCACTAACTTTAATTACATCATCAGTTAAATATTTGTCTTCATCTAATATACTTACATCCAAATCAAAAACATATGAAAATAATTTTTTATTTCTAGCATCTATTGATCTTTTATGTATTAAAACTTCTTTTATTTGTTCTTTTTTTACTCTTAACTTTTTAGAAGCTACAAGTTTCAAATCAATGTTTTCACTAATTTTTACTCTAATATTTTTAATTCTAATCATTAAAACCACCTGCTAATAAACCAGTAATGAAAGAAATAGTTAAATTATATCCTCCACAATCACCATCTAAATCTAATACTTCACCAACAAAATAAAGATTAGAAACAACTTTTGATTCCATATTATCTAAATTTATTTCTTCTAAACTAACTCCCCCACTAGTAACTTGAGCATCAAAAAATGATTTAGTATCAATTATCTTAACTTTAAAATTACATAACGAATTACAAAATTCATCTTTTTCTTTATCATTTAATAAAGACCATTTTTTGCTTCCAGAAAACTTTAAAATTTTAATTATAATTCCCGTTATTTTATAATCTAAAAACCCATCACAAATTTTAGATAATTCTTTATTTTCAAATTTATTTAAATACTCTTTTATATTACTACACCATGGTACAAAATTAATACTAATTATTTCATCATTATTTTTATTTAAACCTTCTTTAATACTTCTACTTAAATTAAAAACACATATACCACTTAATCCATAATTAGTAAATTGGATTTCTCCATGTTCCATTTTTACAAATTTTTTATTTTGAAATAATGATACATCAACTTCAGTTCTTATTCCAGCCCACTCATTTTCATATCCACAATTAGTTATAACAGGAACTAAAGAAGGATTTAAAGAATTAACTTTATGTCCAAATAATGAAGCGATTTTATAGCCAAATCCATCACTACCTGTTCTTGGATAGCTTTGACCTCCAGTTGCTATAATTACTTTATCAAAGATCTCACCATTTATAATAAATTTATCATTACTTTTTACAATATCTTCTATTTTTTCATTAAATCTAAATTCTACATTATTATCTATACAAGCATCTTTACATACTGATAAAACACTAATAGATTTTTCACTAAATGGATACAAATACCCATTTTTATTTTTAAAAACTATTCCTAAATTTTCTAAAACATTTTTATACATTAAAATATTTTTTTCATTAATTATTTTACTAATTAACTCATTATTACAAGAATGATATTTATTTAAATCATTATTAATATTTCCAATATTACATCTTCCACTTCCAGTTAAAAGTAATTTTTTTCCAGCATTACTATTTGTATCAAAACATACCACATTTCCAGTTTTAGAAATTTGATATGCTGCCATTAAACCAGAAGCTCCAGCTCCAATTACTGCAATTTTCAAAATTATCCCACCTTTATTTCTTTAGTTTTATTATCCATAATAGAATATAAATATAAACTTACCTTTTTATCACTTATACTCTTTACATAATCATAATAAACACCTAACTGTTTTATATATTCTTCATCATCAATATTTTTAAGTTTATAATCAACTACATATATTTCATTTTCATACTCAAGCATTAAATCTATAATACCATGATATTTAATATCATCTTTAAAAAATACAAATTCTAATTCCTGATAAATCGTTGCATCTTTAAAGTTAAAAGTATTTAATAATTTATCTATATACTTATTATTAGTATCAACATTTTTAAAATCTGTAAATTCTAATACTTCATGTATATGAGTACCAAAATCTAGTGTCTTTTTTTCTTCTTTAGTTAAAACATTTTTAATAGTTTTAGAAGCATGTTTTTTTTCTACTTTTTCAGTATTAACATTTACATCTATAAACTTCATTTCAATATTATTAATATCTTTTTTCTTTACCATACTTTTACTAAATTCATATTTTTTAGTAAGATTCAAATCATTAATACTAATTTGTTTTTTATAATTTTTAATATTACCAGACAAAGCACTTAAAAAATCATAAAAAGATCTAAATTTCATACCTTCAAGAAAACTAACTTCATTACATACTTCTTTATTTTCTAAAGCAGGCATAACCATTATTATCTTTTCTTTAGCACGTGTTAAAGCAACATAAAATAATCTTATTTTTTCTGCTACTTCCATTTTATAATATTCATTTTTAACTAATGTTTTAACAAATGCTTCTCCGATGCCGTCTTTATAAAACGGAGTAATAATGCCATATTTTTTATCAAACATAAACTTATTTTTTAAATCACTTATATTAAATTTTTTAGGAAACCCCGCAAAATAACAAATTGGAAACTCTAGCCCTTTTGATTTATGAATATTCATTAATTTAACAGAATCACTATTACTTTTAGCCTCTTTATATTTTATTTCTTTTTTATTATCTATTAATTCACTTAAATAATTACTAAAATCATTTATTGTAAAACCTAGATCTTCTTGTGACTTTGATAGATCGAGTAAATAATTCATTCTTTTAATTGCTGCATCAACATCACCAACTAAAATAAATTTCTCATAAAAATTAAAATCATTTATAATTCTTTTTAATAACATATTAACAGTTAAATCATCCAAATCATCACTAATACATTTACATATTTTATATATATCAGTTTTAAAAACATTATTTTCTTCAAATAGTTTAAATATTTCATTATCATTTAAATAACCAATATAACTTCTTGCAACACTTGTAAAATAATACCTCCAAGATTTATCATAATTACCACTATTAATAGCAAGTATTAAATTAACAATATTTTTAATTATATAAATATCATCATTGTCCATTAAATTACTATCCTTATAAATTTCTAAAGGTATTTGAAAATATTCAAAAACTTTTTTAAAAAGTCCCATCTTACTTCCACGATCTAATATAATACAAAAATCACTATAAGTAGCATTTCTATTTTTTTCTAAATCAAAATCATATACTAAATAATTATTATCTAATTTTCTTTTTATATCTTTTGCAATTATAAAAGCTTCAATTTCATCATCACTAAATTCATTTGTATAATTACTATATTCTAATATATCCATATAATTATTATAATTATTTAATCCTTTTTCTATGTAAGCTTTATTACCATAAACCATTGCATGACTTTCTTTATAATTAATTTCTCCGATATCTTTAGTCATAAGCGGAGCAAAAATTTCATTGATATTAAAAAGCACTTCTTCCCTAGATCTAAAATTTTTAAGTAAATCTATTTTTCTTCCCCCATTATAATTGCTATATTTATCATACTTTTCTTTAAATATCATCGGATTAGCATTTCTAAATCTATAAATAGATTGTTTAATATCTCCGACCATATAAACATTATCATTTTCTAAATAACTTATAAATGTTTCTTGTAAATCATTAGTATCTTGATATTCATCTATCATTATTTCATTAAATTTATTTTTAAGTTCTAAACGTATTTCTTCATTTTCACTTACAATTTTAATAGCCATTTTAGCAATATCACTAAATTCATAAGCATTATGATATTTTTTATAGTAAAATAATTTCTTATCTAATAATTTAATAATCTTTATTATAGCAATTACATAATTTTTTGTACTTAAATAATATTCTTTTAACTCTTCTTCACTATAAGATATTTTATCTAATATTTCTTTTAAAGTTTCTTGTATATTTTCTTTTATTTTAATACCATCTGGATCCAATTTAGTAAATCTAATCGTATTTAAGTTTCTATATTTATATAAATCATTATAATTATTTGGTCTAAAAAATTTTGAGACTTCATGATATATTTTTTCATAACTAGTACTATCCATAAAAGGTTCTATTGAAAAAAATAAATTCTCTAACTCATCACACAAACATTTTATATAATTAAAATATTCATTAAAAACTCCATCAATAAAATCACTACTATAAAACTTATCTATATATTTATCTAAATAATCATCCTTATCATACTTTAAATCCAACTCTTTATTTATATTTAATATTACTTCCTTGATTACTTCATCATCTCGTGTAGTAAAATCATCTATTAATTTCAAAAAATTAGCATCTTTTTCTTCATATAAACTAATAAAAATTTCTTCTAAAAATTCTTTTCTTTTTAAATCAATTATTGAAGCATCTATTACACTAATATTTTTACTTATATTAAGAACATAATGATATTTTTTAACTAAATTTAAAGCAAAAGCATCAAATGTAGTTATATATGCTTGATCTAAATATTCTAATTGTTTATTTAACCCTGCTTTTTTTATTTTTTTTCTTATTCTATCAGCCATTTCTCCGGCAGCTTCATTAGTAAATGTAAGCATTAAAATATCTCTTATATCAGTACCCATTTTTAATTTTCTAATTACTCTTTCAGATAAAACCGCAGTTTTACCTGAACCTGCACCGGCTGACACAATAATATTTGTTCCTTCTAAATCTACTGCTAATTGTTGTTCAGGCGTTAAGTTCATTTCTTCCTCACCTCATTTTTTAAAAAAGACACTAAATATCATAATATATTTTATATTAAATGTGTCTTCTATTTTGTTCTTCTTTCATTTTTCTAAATATTACATTTGTAACATCTACTCCATGGTTTGTATCAAAAGCAAAATCATAACACAATAGTCCTTCTGGCATTGTTGGATTTATCCTTGTTTTTAAAGGAACAAATTTTATTTTTTTAACCATTGTCATATAATAAGCTAAAGATTTTTCTATTTCTTCAATTTGTTTAAAATTATGCTGTTCCATTGCTCGATATCCAGGCACAACAGCATATTCGATTTCCCCTTCCAGATTTATTGGAATTTTTTTTAGCATTTCTATAGTAATACCTCGAATATTATTTGGAGAAGCATGACCACAAATACCAAATTTCTTTTTTCTACTATAAAAAAGAATTCCAAAACAAGTATCTAAAGCTTGCGTACCAATAATTGATTTTTCATCTGTTGAAACAACAATTTGATTCATATGTGCAATGCTAGCATGTAAAATCAATTGGTTAGTTTCATAAGCCAAAGAAAAAAATTCATTCATCATTTTATCTATTGAAGAGTCTTTAATTTTTTCATTATAATTATTAATTTTAATTTTTTCGTATTCGTTATTTAATTCCATATTTCCACCTATTAAAAGTATAACACATATAATTACTTTTCAAAATAATAATTTTTACCATTTAAATTTTTATATATTCAAATTCATTTATCACCGTTTTATTGATCAAACTGTTCTCCTAATATTACCTCATCTTCTTTTGTTTTAAAGCAAATATCTTTAAATTTACAAAACTCACAAGATACATTTTTACCATTAACTACTTTAGGATTAATAAAAAACTCTCCCTCAATAATTTTTCTTATTGCATCATTAATTATTTCATCTACAGTTATAATTAATTTTTCCATATCTTCATTACTTAAAACTTTACTACTGGCATAAAATGAACCATCTTTTTTAAATTTAAGTCCCTTTACCATCTTACTATCTAAATAATTTTGATCAAGTAAAGAAATGATTGTTTCATTACTATTCGTATACCCTTGTAATCTTAAATTTTCTTTTTTTAAATCTTCCAACGACTTATTTTTATCTATATTAAAAACATTATTAAGAACTCTTTCAATATAAAAACCTGCTATTATAGAATCTTTAAATTCATCTGTTTTCTTTAACAAATATAAATATATTGGAAGTTGTATATTTAATCCATAATTTAAAGTATCTAATTTTATATTTTTATCTCCAGTTTTATAATCAACCACAGCTATAACTTCTTTATCATTATATTTTGTACTCATTACTTTATCTATAAAGCCTTTAAATATTACATTAATACCATCATATTCTTTGTAAACACATAATTCTTTTTCAAACATATAAGTTTTTAGACTAGAAAAATTCTCTTGTTCCTTTAAATATTTTAGTAAAAATTCTAATTCTTTACTTAACTTATGTATATAAAATAGCTCTCTAGCTCCAAAAGGAAAATCTAAATCTTTTATAAATTTACTTATCTCTAGTTCAATATCAATATCATTTTCTAAACCAATTTCCAAAATATGATGAACTATTTTACCTATGATAGTTTTAAACGTTTCTAAATATAAATCTAAATTCATTACTTTAGACAGATAATATTTAAAACCACACTCATTAAAAGATTCTAAACTTGTATATGACAAAGTAAATCCCGAAGCCAATCTTTCTTTTAATAAATTTTTATCTATTTTTGTATATTTATTATTAAACTCTCGATATGAAATATTTAAATTATTTTGATACATACTTAAATCTTTACTTTCATCGTTGTATTTATATAAGTTATCTAAATCTTTTGCATAACAAATACTACTATATAATCTTGAATAAGATATGCTTCTATCTATATTAACCTTTAAAACATTATAATTATTTTCTTCAATTAAGACCGAAGGATAACAAACTTTTTCTCCATTATATAAATTACATGTAATAATTAAATTATGAATATTTTTAATTGCATTAACACATTTTTTCTTTTCTATTCTATTTCTTTCTACCGAAGTATCTAGTCCCAAATCACTTTTAATTTTATCACTAAAAAAATCTTCATCTTTATAAATTTTTGGATAATTACCTATATTAAATCCTAATAAAAATACATAATCTTCATCACTAAATTCTTCATCTAATAAATGTATTGTAACAGCATCTTTATAAGACTCATTTTTCATTTTATATTGTTTTAAATCTTCTATAATAAATTCTTTTCGTAGAGCTTTATCTTCCACTAAAACCGATTTATTAATTATATTTATTAAATCATTTATATTTTTTTCATCCTTTAATTTTACTATTGCTTCTTCAATTGATAAATTATCATATAACTTTAAAAACTTTGATGCAATATTACTACTATAAAAAGAATTTTCACTCTCAATATTAATAGGTATATTAAATAACCCAAAATAAAATTCTAGATATTTATTATATTCTTTACTTGCAATAATTTTTATATTATTTACATTTTTTCCTTCATTTATTAATTTACTAATATTTGTTACAACAAATTCAACTTCTTCATTTATATCTTTTGCTTCATAAATATTTACTTCATTATTTTTATTTTCTTTATTTATCACCTTATAATTTATTCCATCTAAAATGATTTTATCCTGATTAAGTAATTCATCAGCCCCATAAATAATTACTTCTTGATTATTTATATACTTTTTAAACTCTTCATTATATATAAGTAGTTTATTTTCATCTAGTATTTTTTTTACATCCATTAAAAATCTTACTTTTTTATCATCAATATTTTTTAAAAAATATATGTTTTCAAGATATATTTTAGCTATATTTATATTGACATTATAATTTTTCATGATAAAAAAAATAGCTCTATTATCATAATCAAAGAAGAGTTTCTTTTTTAATTCTTTAAAACTAAAAAATTTATTATTATTAAACTTTTTTTCTTTAGTTAACTGCTCTAAAATATTTATTTTATTATCCTCATTTGTAACTATTACTTTCATAAATACCTCATCAATTACATTATACCATTTATAATTTAAAAAGATAATACTTTTTCAAATATTATCTTTACTAATTAATTAACTTTTAACTTATTTATCTCTGATATGGATAAGTTTGTTACTTTGCTAATTAATGCAGGGCTACATTTTTCTTTTAACATATTTTTAGCTGTTTCTAATATTCCTTCTTTTTTTCCGCGTTTTTCACCGCGTTCTTCTGCTGATTCTATTTTCCACGAATCATTATGAAATAAACTTATCACTTCAGGATCATTTATAAAGTCTTCTACATATTCTATTGTACGCTCCATTATCTCATCTCCTTTGGCTATTTCTATTGCTTCTTCTTTACTTTTGGCATGCACAAGTCTACACCATCTTATAAATCTTTCTTCATATTTAGAATAAGATATTTTATCTAATATGTCAAGTCTAATTAGCAACATTTCAATGCTTTCATTTAATATCTTTTCATGGTTTATTACATTTACTAATTCATACTTATTTATTATATCATTATTATTCAAATTATAGTTTCCACTCATTATATTAAAACTTGTTACTTTTCTTATATTTTTATAATTCTCATTCTTTTTTAGCTGACGAGAGTATAAATGTGAAGCATATACTAAACTCTTTTTACATTCTGTTTTTCCAAAATTATTATACATCTCTATATCTACGATTTCCTGATTTGATAAAACTAGTAAAATATCTAAATAATAATCATGTAATTTTATATTATTATTTTGAATGTATTTTTGTTTCGCAACTTTTATTGATGTAATACTTAAATAAGATTTAATATATTTTAAATATGAATTAAAGAAATCTTTTATTATTTCTTTTTTACTAAAAACATATTTAAATACTAAATCACTATTTAGCCAAATAAATTCTTGTGTTTCAATCATTTTTTCACTCCTTTCCGATAAAACTAGTTCTATTTTAACACATACAAAATAAAATATTTGTTGTTTCTTGTCGAAGCCCCTTCAAAAAGTTAAAAAATATTATTTAAAAGAAAAAAACAACTAAATTAGCATTAATTGTTTTATTAAAAAGTTATTTTTTTCTAGTAAGTTTATTGATTGCATCATTCATTTGTTTATCATATTCTTTAAGTAAAAAATGAAATTCCGGAGCTTGAGCTAATAAATCACTTTTTTTAACTGCAAATAACATATTAATTTCATCAATACTAAATTCATTTAAAAGTTTATTATATTCTATTTCATTTAGTTTTGACAAATTAATATCATGATAATATATTAATTTATGAACTAAATTAGTTAGTTCTGAAGGCAAATTATATTTTAAAGAAAAATCCAAAAATATTTCACACGATTTACCCCAATGGTTATAAAAATGTCCAATATTATTTTCATCAACAGTATATGTAAATGGTTTTCCAATATCATGAAAAAGTGCCACCAATCTTAGAGTTAAATCTCTAGGTACTCCATCAATTACATGTAAAATATGTTCATAAACATCATAAATATGCCAAAGGTTATTTTGATTAAAACCCTTTGTATTTTTTAATTCTGGAATAATACTAAAAATATATTCTTCATTTTCCTTTATAAGTCTACTAGGTTCTTTTGATAATAAAATATTAAATAAAAGTTTTAACTCATCATTCATTTTATTCACCTACAAAATAATTATATAATAATTTAAAAACATTTTCTATAATATTTAAGCAATCACTATCTCTAAAATATATTTAAAATCTTCAAAACTTACATTTTGACTTTCAATATCATAATAAACTTCATCATCTTTAAATTTTGTAAAATAATTATCTTCAGATTGATAAATTATTATATTTTTATTTTTTATAACTGAAAATTTATTACTATTTGTTTCATAAAAATAATCACGAATAGGTTTCTTATTTTTATCAAAAGAAATTACAATTTTTCCATCAAATGTATTTCCTATTACAAAGCTATCCATGGACCATGATGCAATAATTTATCGTACAAGTTTCTTTGAAAACCTTTTCATAAAATAAGTAGTAAATAATCTTATTAAAATAATTATATTAGTATTTATAGACTTTTTTTCTGACCACTATTTTCTAAATCATCTGTTCTATTTACTACCCTAAAAATAAAATTATTATTATCACTTCTATTTGATATTTTAACTTGATAAGTCAGTTCATTTACCAACTCATCAGCATTTTGGTTCATAGTTCTATTCCCACATATTTTCTGCAACTCTGCAAATGATTTCATAAAATAATTCATTTTATTTTTTTTATCTCTATTCATAATTGCATAAGCAACATCTATATGTTTTAATTCCCCATCTTCTAAAACAACATTCCAAGCATGATCCATTCCAGTATTTCCAACAACAACTTTACAAGGAATATTTAATTTTTTACATATGTCTTCAAACGTTTTAGAATATGAACCGCACACTCCAGAATTGAATAAAATAACCGGATATTTAGTATTTTGTTCTATTCTCCAAAACTTCCCATATGGTAAAAATTGATAACCAGGATGAATTGATCTTCTACCATCTAGAGAAGTACCAGCTAAATCATATTTCATATCACTTTTAGTTAAATAATCAAATAACATTAAATATTTTTCTCTATTTGTTTTACATCTACTATTTATTTGCTCAACAATATATTTAACAATTTGCTCATATTTTTTTTCATATGCATTAACAAATTCTGCAGATCTAAATTCAAATTCCTCTTGACCAAGAACGTTCCCGTTATCATCATAATATTTACGATTTAATACATTCATTTTAATCTTCTCCTTATCTTATAATAATTTTATTATAAAAATAACCAATAATGAAGTCTAATATTAAAATTTTTAATTTTATTTATCTTTATATTAAAAAAAGTTAGTTATATGTTCAGTTCGGTTAATTTTTTATAGTATCAATAAAAATCTTTATATCACTATCAGATGTGTTTGAACTGAATCTATATCCATCATACCAAGTACCTCCGCTAGATAAAGATTTCAAATTTTTAGCACTATCACCAAGACCACTAGATGCCGATGTACAAATTGGAAAAACAATTTTTCCATCAAATGTATTTCCCATTACAAAACTATCCATTGGCCATGCAGCAACACCCCACCATATTGGATAAGCAATTATTACTGTTTCATATTTATCCCAATTATCTGGAGTTGTTTGTTCTAATAATACGTGTCTTTTTGTTTTATCATTATGTTCAGTTGAAACCCGAGAATTTTCATCATTATAATTTAAATCCTCATTGGTATATTTTTCTTTAGGTACAATTTCAAAAAGATCAGCATCTAATTTTTTTGCTACTTTTTCTGCTAAATTTTTTGTATGATTTTGAGCAGAATAATAAACCACGAGTGTTTTTCCAGTAACTTTTAGGTTATCATTTTCATTCTTATCATTTTTTAATTTTAAACTAACTAAAGCTAAAAGCATTAAAACTGCCAATAATATAATCATTATTATATTATTTTTTATATTCATTACATCCTTCTTTCTTTAATAAACCAATTTTATTTTTTATCTCTCCACCAAAACCAATTAACTTTTTATTGCTTCCAATAACTCTATGACATGGTATTATTATACATATAGGATTTCTATCTACAGCACCATCTACTGCTTGAGATGACATTTTTTCAATCTTTCTCATTTCAGCAATTTTATCTGCTATATCTTTATAACTAATAGTTTTATCATAAGGAACCTTTTTAATATATTCTATAACCTCCATAGTAAAATCACTTAAATTATATAGTTTATACTTCGGTGTAAAATTTGGAATCTCTCCTTTAAAATAAATATCTAACCAATTTTTAGTTATTTCAAATATATCTAGATTTTTAAATTTTGCATCATTATTTATTTTTTTTAAATCACTAGAATTTAAAAATATTAACTTTGTTAAATATTCCTCATCAGATTCAAGAATTAAATCATCAAAATTCTTCCGGAGTCTTATAAATATATTTATAAAATCCTTCTTTACTAGATTTTCCTAACTTTCCTTCATCTATATATTTTTTTAATAATTTTTCCATTCCTCTAAAATTATAAGGCGCCAAAAATTTAGGGATTTTAACATACATTAAAACAATATCATATGCTGTTTTTAATCCAACAGTATCAAGTATTTCAAATGGGCCTTTTGGTGATCCTGTCCCTCTTTTCCAAGCTATATCAATGCTTTTAACATCACTTATTTCATTAACCAATAAGTCTAAAGCAGAAAATAAAAGTGGTATTAACATAGAATTTAACAAATATCCAGATTTTTCTTTATTTAAAGGTAGTGGTATCATTCTAATATTTTTAGCAAAATCCATAACTTCATTAAACGCACTATCACTTGTTTTATCATGTCTCATTACTTCCACAATATTATTTTTCCAAATAGAATTTGCAAAATGAAGAGCTAAAAACTTATCACTTCGTCCAGTATATTTAGCAAGTTTACTGGGTAACATCGTAGATGAATTAGTTACAATAATAGTTTCATCTTTAAGTTTATTTTTAATACTTTCATAAACATTCTTTTTTGCATCAAAATCTTCACTCATCGATTCAATTACCAAATCAGCATCTTTTAAAGCTTTTTCTAAATCTACTTCTAAATTAATATTATCAATTACATCATTTACTTTTTTTAAACATTTACTTGCATTAAACTTATCAAAATCAGAAATACCTAAAGCCCAACTATTAATATTTTTTTCTTTTTTCATTACATTAATTGCAGCCATATAAGAATTCTTGACCTCTAAAAGCTTTTTCTTACATCTATTTATACTTTCTTTACTACGTAAATAAATAGTTACATCAAATCCCATATAACCTGTTTGGAATGCTATTTGACTACCTAACACTCCGCCACCTAATATTGTTACTTTTTTCACTTTATCACCTAAATTTATTATAAACAATTTTTCTAACTTTAACAATATTTATTCCTTACTAATACTTAAAATAATGCCTATACTAATCATACTTACAAGTAAACTTGATCCCCCATAAGAAAAAAATGGCAAGGTAACTCCAGTAACGGGAATCAGACCAATAACAACACAAATATTTAATAAAGCTTGTATAATTATTCCAAAACCTAGTCCAAAAGATAAATATTTATAAAACAAATTTTCACTATTTAAAGTAATTTTAACTATTCGATAAAATATAAATCCGAAAAAACTTGTTACTATTAATATTCCCAAAAAACCAAATTCTTCAGAAATTATAGAAAATATAAAATCAGTCTGAGGTTCAGGCAAATAAAATTGTTTCTGACGACTCATTAAAAAACCTTGACCTAAAAGTCCTCCAGGTCCAATGGCATAAAGACTTTGAATAATTTGATATCCACTTCCTAAAGGATCAACCCAAGGATTTAAAAAGGAAACGATACGTAACATTCGATATGGAGCAACTACGATTAAACCTACGATTCCTAATAATCCTACAATACCAATTTTGACAAAAAATGATAACTTAACTCCAGAAATAAACAAAATTGAAGTTAAAGTTAAAACAATAACCATCGCCGTACCAAAATCTGGTTCAAGCATAATAAGTAAAAAGAAAACTCCGATAACTAAAAGAATAGGTAATACGCCTTTTTTAACATCTTTAATAATTTTATTATTATTAGCTAAATACTTTGAAACATAAATAATTAATCCAATTTTAGCAAATTCACTAGGTTGAATACCAAATCCACCAATTCCAAACCAACTTCTACTACCATTTCTAATTTTTCCAAGTCCTGGAATTAAAACCAAAACTAATAAAAGAAAACATATAAACAATATTAAATTAGCTTTTTCATAATATATTTTGGGATTAATCTTTTTTAAAATCATTATAATAACTAACCCAATTATAAAAAATGCACTTTGAGCCTTAACAAATTTAAAAGAATCATTAAATTTATATTCAGCCCATATTGAACTAGCAGAATATATCATAACAATACCAAATATAGCAATTATTATAACAGCAATAAGCAACCATTTATCCTCTTTTTTTGGCATATTTATCCCTCATAAAATTATATTAAAAAAAGAATTTTCTATTACTCTATTAGAAAATTCTTTGCTATTTAACAAATTCCAGGTCCTAAATTCCACTTTGATCTTTATTATAATTTACAAATGTTATCTTTATTGTCCATTCTTCTGTTTTT
>ERZ827492.229-NODE-229-length-58240-cov-6.699132_pt1 | contig 58240 bp, 58 predicted proteins | sample MGYA00519704_ERZ827492 | MGnify/ENA primary metagenome ERZ827492 (study PRJEB31778, sample SAMEA3449325) | human gut metagenome | biome: human gut; feature: human-associated habitat; material: faeces | place: United Kingdom | collected 2010/2012 ... | reverse complement strand
TGGTTACTGGCTTTTCGGCAGTTTGGACTTCCAAAGTGGAAACATGATTTCGAGTCAAGCTCGTTACGACCACTTCGATACGTCTCCAGATCGAAACGTTTTTCTCGGCGGTTTCCCGCCGGAAAAACGTGAAAAGCGAGAACGGATTTGCAGGCAAGGGTTCGCCCTGCGGCCGCGCCGACCTGCTACGGCCCGTTGGATACACGGGACCGCGCTCCAAAGCTCGATGCCGAAACAACGGCACCAAACGGAACGCAACTATTATAGCAGATCGGGCGGACAAAAGCAATCGGAAACTTGCGCAAAACCGGGCGGGATTCGAAAAAACTCAGCAGGTCGCGCCGCCGACGGTGTGCTTGCCCAGGATCTCCGCCTTGCGCTGGAGCAGGTCGTCGGAGAGGAGCTGCGCCTCGACGTTCTCAAAGCCCAGGCGCGCGATGGTGTCCGCAAAGCGCTCGCCGGGGATGCCCTGGTCGCGGAAGAGCAGGAGCGCCTTCTCCAGCACGTCCAGGACCTCCTGCTCGGAGGTGAAGACCTTGTGGAGCGCCTGGCCCTGCGCCACCTTCTTGCCCCAGCGCCCGCCGATGCAGATGCGGTAGCCGTAGGCGCCCGTCTCCAGCGCCTTGAAGGGGCACTTGCCGATGCAGCGGCCGCAGTGGTTGCAGGCGTTCGGGTCGATGACCAGGCCCGCGTCCGTCAGCTTCGCCGCGCCGATGGGGCAGTTTTTCTCCACCGCGCAGGTCTTGCAGGTGCGGCACTTCTCGGATTCAAAGGCCGGAACGCGCTGGCCGATGATGCCGAAGTCGTTCAGGTCCGGCTTTACGCAGTTGTTCGGGCAGCCGCCCAGGGCGATCTTGAACTTGTGGGGCAGCTCGACGCCGTGCCAGCCCTCGTAGAAGATCTTGTGGATCTTCTCCGAGAAGGCAAAGGTGTCGTACAGGCCGTACTGGCAGGTCGTGCCCTTGCAGGAGACCACCGGGCGCACCTTGCTGCCCGTGCCGCCCGTGGCGAGCCCTTCTTCAGCCAGATACGCGCGGATGGGCGCGATGTTCTCGTAGGGCACGCCCTGGATTTCGACCGTCAGGCGCGTGGTCATGGCCACCTCGCCGTTGCCGAACTTCTCCGCCGCCTCCGTGATGCGGCGCATGCGCGCGTTGCTCAGCTTGCCGTTGCCGGTGATGACGCGGCAGTTGAAGTTGTTGGTGCCCTTGCAGTGCAGGAAGCCCAGGGCCTTGACCTCCTTGATCTGCGCGGGGGTCAGCGTGCAGGTGGAGGGCGCCTGCTCCTGGCCGTTCAGGCGGGCGATGTGCGCTTCCAGCACGTCCGCGCCGAGCAGCACCGCGTCCAGACAGCGGAAGGCCTCCGTAAAGCGCTGGGGCTTGATGTCGTCGCAGTTCACGGCGGAGAGCGCCTTTGTGAACTCGGCGACCAGGCGCGCGTTGTCCGTCTTGATGCCGTCCGGCTGGGCGAGCTTGGTCTTGGGGTAGAGGACGCCCAGCGCGGCCAGGCTCCCCGTCAGCGCGCCGCAGACGCTGCCGCAGCCCATGCCGCCGCCAAAGCCGGAGAGCAGGGCGAAATCCGCTTCCGTCAGATTCAGACCATAGGCCTCGTTCGCCGCGCGCAGGAGGGATTCCGCGCAGTTGCGGCGCTGCTCCAGATAGTACTTTTTGACATAGTCTCTCAGCATAGGTCACGACTCCTTTTCGTGCATTCTCCTTTCTCCATGATAGCGCAGAATGCAGCATATGTAAAATACAAATTGTTTGATGGTTCCCATCGTTCTTTGGCTATGGATCTTCCGGCTGCCACTGGGCGCAGAGGTCCAGGAAGGCGCGCAGGCGCTCGCCGATGAACTTATCCCGGTGCACCGCCACGGAGAACCAGCGCGTAAAGTCGCAGTCGGAGACGGGCACGGCGGCAAGGCCCTCGCCCTGGCCGCGCAGCAGGCAGGGCGACAGCAGCGCCACGCCAAAGCCCTGGCGCACGGCGTTGAGGATGGCCTGCGTGTTGTTGCATTCCCAGGCGACCTGCGCGCGCAGGCCCCGCTCCTCAAACACGCGGTCCAGCGCGGCGCGCGTGTCGCTGCCGCGCTCCCGCAGGAGCAGGGGCGCGGCGGCGATCTCCGCCAGGGGCACGCCCGCCCGGCCGGCAAAGGCGCTGTCCTGCCGGCAGATGAGCAGAAGGCAGTCGCGGATCACGGGCGTGGCCAGCAGGTCGCGGCTGCGCACGCGCCCCTCCACGAGCGCCGCGTCCAGCCGGTTGGTCAACAGCTGCTGCTCGATGACGCGCGTGTTGTTGCACAGGACGCGCGCGGGCGGGCCGGGCAGGCGGCGCAGGAGGTCCCCGATGACGCAGGCGCCCACCGTCACCGTCGCGCCGATGCGCAGCGGCGTGTCGTCCGCAAGGTTCCCCATGCGGCGGTCGGCCTCCTCGCGCAGGGAGAGCATGCGCCGCGCATAGCCCGCCAGGGTCTCCCCCTCCGGGGTGATGTAGAGCTTTTTCCCCAGGCGCTCGAAGAGGCGGACGCCGTACTCCTTCTCCAGGTCCGCGATGACGCCCGAAACCGAGGGCTGCGAGATGTACAGGGTCTCCGCCGCGGCGCGCATGCTGCCCGTGTCCACCACGGCGAGAAAGACTTCCATCGCTCGAAGGGTCATGGAGCTCCCTCCTTCCATAGGCTTTCCCCTATCAGTATAATCGCAGGAGAGGGAATGTTCAAGCGCGCAGGGATTGGGTATAATGGAGGAAGAAAGAAAACTTGGAGGTGTGGAACATGAAACTGGTCATCATCGGCGGCGTTGCCGGCGGGGCCTCGGCGGCGGCGCGCGCCCGGCGCCTGGACGAAAAGGCCGAGATTATCCTGCTGGAGCGCGGCGCGTTCATCTCCTTTGCGAATTGCGGACTGCCTTACTACGTGGGCGGCGTCATCACCGACGAGGACGACCTGACCCTGCAAACGCCCGAGAGCTTCCGCGCGCGCTTCAACGTGGACGTGCGCGTGAACAGCGAGGTCACGAAGATCGACCGCGCGGCCCATGCGGTCACCGTGCGCGAGGCGGGCGGCAGAACCTATGCCGAGACGTATGACAAGCTCCTCATCGCCACGGGCGCGGCGCCCCTCGTGCCGAACCTTCCCGGCCTGGACGGCGGCTCCGTCTACACCCTGCGCAACATCCCGGACACGCTGCGCATCAAGGCGGCCGTGGACGCGCTCCAGGGCAAGGCGGGCGCAAAGGCCGTGGTCGTGGGCGGCGGCTACATCGGCGTGGAGATGGCGGAAAACCTCGCGCACGCGGGCCTGGAGGTCACGATCGTGGAGATGGCGGACCACCTCATCGCCCCGCTGGACCTGGACATGGCGGCGGACGTGCACAACTACCTGCGCGCCAAGGGCATCCACTTGCTGCTGAACACCGCGGTCACCGGCGCGGAGCCGGGCTTCGTCTGCACGGCGGAGGGCAAGATCCCCGCGGACCTGGTCGTGCTGAGCATCGGCGTGCGGCCGGAGAGCGCGCTGGCCAGGGACTGCGGCCTGGCCTGCAATGCGCGCGGCGGCATCCAGGTGGACGACCACATGCGCACGCAGGACCCGGACATCTACGCCGTGGGCGACGCGGTGGAGGTGACGGACTTTGTCACCGGCAAGCCGGCCATGATCCCCCTGGCCGGGCCCGCCAACCGCGAGGGGCGCATCGCCGCGGACAACCTCTTCGGCCGCGACAGCGCCTATACCGGCACCCAGGGCTCGTCCATCCTCAAGGTGTTCGACATGGCGGTGGCCACCACCGGCCTTTCGGAGAAGGCCGCGCGGGCGCAGGGCGTTGACTGCGACAAGATCTTCACCTACTCGGCCAACCACGCCAGCTACTACCCGGGCAGCACGATGCTCTCCCTCAAGGTCCTCTTCGAGAGGGCGACCGGGCGCATCCTCGGCGCGCAGGCGGTGGGCTTTGACGGCGTGGACAAGCGCATGGATGTGCTGGCGACGGCCATGCGCTTTGGCGCCAAGGTGCAGGACCTGACGCGCCTGGAGCTCTGCTACGCGCCGCCCTTTGGCTCGGCAAAGGACCCGGTCAACATGGTCGGCTTCGTCGGCGAGAATCTGATGAACGGCACGGTCCGCCAGTTCCATTGGTCGGACGTCGCAGACCTGCCGCGCGACGGCAGCGTGCAGCTTGTGGACGTGCGCACGCCCGCCGAGTACGCGCGCGGCCACATCGAGGGTTTTGTGAACCTGCCGCTGGACGGCCTGCGCGGCCTGCTGGACAAGCTCGACCCCGCAAAGCCCGTCTACGTGCACTGCCACAGCGGCCTGCGCAGCTACATCGCCTGCCGCCTGCTCACGGGCGAGGGCCTTACCTGCTACAACCTCGCGGGCGGATACCGCCTGTGGGCCGCCATCCAGCAGGCGCAGACGCCGGCGGACCACCCCTGCTACTTCAAGAACTGATCCCGCCTCTCGCGGAAACGCCGCCCTTCGCAGCTGCGAAGGGCGGCGTTTTTCAGCCGAGGAGGACGTCCAGCAGCATCATCACGACAAAGCCCAGCAGGACGGAGAGGGTCCCGGCGTTCTGCCGGTCCGCGCAGCAGGCCGAGGGAATGAGCTCGCGCACCGAGACCAGGAGCATCGCCCCCGCGGCAAAGGCGAGCAGCCAGGGCATCGCGGGCTGCGCAAAGGAGACGAGAAATACCGTGAAGACCCCGAACAGGGGCTCCACAACCGCCGTCAGCGCCCCGATGGCAAAGGCCCGTGCGCGGGAAGCGCCCTCCTGCAGGAGCGGCAGCGAGATCGCCGCGCCCTCGGGCAGGTTCTGGATGCCGATGCCCAGCGCGAGGGAAGACGCGCTAAGCAGGGACGCCGGGTCCCCGGCCTGCGCGGCCAGCGCAAAGGAGAGCCCAACCGCCATGCCCTCCGGGATGTTGTGCAGCGTCACGGCCGTGATGAGCAGCGCCGTCTCCCGGCTCGACTGGCGCAGGGGCGCGGGCGTGCGGCCGCTTTGGCGCAGGCGGTCCATCCACGCGCCCAGCAGGAGCAGAAAGGCCGTGCCCAGCGCGATGCCCCCGGCCGCGGGGAGCCCGGGCGCAAGCCCCTGCGCCTGCGCGCTCTCCATGGCCGGGATGAGCAGCGACCAGATCGTCGCCGCGAGCATGACCCCGGCCGCAAAGCCGAGGCAAACGCGCTGGGCCCTGGCCGAGGGCGCGCGCCGCTGCGGGGAAATCAAAAAAACCACCGCTGCGCCCAGCGCGGTCATCCCGAAGGTGAAGCCCGTGCCCAGCGCAGCGCATGTGAGTGCGTTCATGTCCATCTACCTCCCCTGCATAGGGTATGCAGGGACCGGCGTGCGCGTGCGGAGCAAAACGAGCGGGAACCGCTGGGGAAGCGGTTCCCGCTCGTTGGATTTTGGTTAGGGGATCAGTCGCGGACGGACTCGGACTCCCAGTCGAGCACGTCGCCGGTGGCGGCGTCGATCTGGAACTCGTACTCGGTGCCGTTGTAGATCAGCTCGCCCTCGTAGACCAGGCGTCCGTCGTCGCGCTCCAGGTGCAGGCGGACGTCGGAGGCGGAGGCGCCGGAGACGCGCGCCACGACCGTGGCACGGGCCTCGTCCTCGCTGATCGCAGCGCCGGCGGCCTCGGTGGAGCTGACGTAGTCGTCGTCGATCTCGGAGTCGTGGCTGCGGATCGCGCCGGTGGCGGCGTTGATGTCGTAGTCGTACTCGCGGTTGCCGACGTAGAAGTTCACCTCGTACTCCTGGACGCCGTCGTCACGGCCGAGCTTGACGCGCATGCGCTCCGTCTCGCTCTCGCTGACGCCCGCGTGGTCCAGGGCGATCTGCTTGGCTTCCGCCTCGGTGATGGCCGCGCCGGAGGAAGAGGAGGTCGCCGCGCGCGTCGCGCTGGGCGCGCTGGCGATGTTGTAGTCGTCCTCGATCTCGGAGTCAAAGCTGCGGATGGTGCCGGTGGCCGCGTCGATGTCGTAGTCGTACTCGCGGTTGCCGACGTAGAAGGTCACCTCGTACTCCTGCACGCCGTCGTCGTAGTCGAGCTTGACGCGCAGGCGGTCGGTCTCGCTCTCGCTGATGCCCGCGTGGTCCAGGGCGATCTGCTTGGCATCCGCCTCCGTGATGCGGCCGGAGACATCGGTCGGCTGCGGGGTGTTGATGGAGACGCTCTCGCCCGCGGTGGGCAGGGGCTGCGTGCCGTCATCCGTCTGCGAGGAGACGACCGAGGAGGTCTTGGTGTTGGCCGGCGCGTTGGCGTCGGGCGAAGCGATGGGCTGGGTCACCTGGGAGGAGTCCGCCGGCGCGGTGCACGCGGTGAGCAGGGCGGCAGAGAGGCCGAGGGCAGCGACGAGAAGGGCGAAATTCTTTTTCATATCTTGTAGTCTCCTTTCGGGGTTTGTGTTCCCTTGTTGTTGACTATAGGATAAAGCCCAAAGATGAAAGAGACATTAAAGTGAAAAAGAATCTGCAAAGAAAATTGTTAAGAACGTGAAAACTGCGGCGCCTCAGGCGACGGAGACCTGGAGGCCGTCCGAGGTGAGGACGACCTGGCCGTAGACCGTTCCGTAGACCTTTGCCCCCAGGGCCTGGAGGAACTCCACGACGCTGTCGTCGGGCATGTCCTCCTCGTCGCAGGTGATGACCGCGTACTGCGGGGAGACGGAGGTGAAGAACGCCTCGGACTGCGCGCAGGCGCGGCCGTGGTGCGGCACCTTGAGCACGTCGTAGCGGCGCAGATCGGGGGAGGCGAGGTATTCCGCCAGGCGCGTTTCCTCCGCGTCGCCCGCAAAGAGGAAGGAGGTCTGGCCGTAGAGCAGTTCCAGGAAGATCGAGTAGTCGTTGGACTCCTCGTACGCCGCCTGCGCGCCGGGCAGGAGCGTGATCTGCGCCTGGCCCAGGGTCAGGTCCACGGGCTCCGTCGGGTGGACCGGCTCGATGCCCGCGGCCGTCAGCGCCGCGATGTACTGGTCGTACTGCTTGTTGCCCTTGTCGTAGTCCGGGGCGTAGATCGTGCCGATGGGGACGTTCTCGATCAGCGCGTCCGCGCCGCCGATGTGGTCCTTGTCCAGGTGCGTCAGCAGGAGGAAGTCCAGCGAGGAGATGCCCTTTGCGGAGAGCAGGGCGAGGATCTCCTCGGCGTCGCCCTGGTTGCCCGCGTCGATCATGGCGGCGCGCCCCTCCGCCTCCAGGAGGATGCAGTCCGCCTTGCCGACGTCAAGGAACGTCACGGTGAGCGTGGGCAGGCTCCCGTCCGGCCGCCCGGCGGCGCAGCCGCTCAGCAGCAGCAAGGCCGCGAGAAGAAGCGCGCAAAGCCGTTTCATGGAAGAAACGCCTCCTTTCCCTTTTGGATATGCGTAAGGCGGGATAGACAAACGCCCCCTTTTGCGCGGGGCAAAGAGGGGGCTAAGCGTCAAGCGATCTCGTTCTGGAAGGCGACGAGCGTTGCATCCATCACGCCGGGGATGCCCAGAAGGTTGTCCACGATGTTGGAGCGGTTGCCCTGCAGGCGCAGCTCGAGGGTCATCTCGACGCCGTTGCGCGTTGCGGTCTTGGACTTGAGGCGGTAGCGGGGGACCATCTTGTTCACGGCGTTGGTGACTTCCTTGGCGTAGCGGTCGTCGTAGTGCACGACGAGCAGGTAGTTCTGCCCCGTCTGGTTGCTCGTGAAGGAGAGGACGAGCAGGATCACCGCGATGACCAGGGTGCCGATGATGGAGAAGAGGATGAAGTTCGCGCCGACGGTGATGCCCACGGCGATGGCCCAGAACATGTAGACCGTGTCCATCGGGTCCTTGACCGCGGTGCGGAAGCGGACGATGGACAGGGCGCCGACCATGCCCAGGGAGAGCGCCGGCGCGGAGCTGATGCACATGATGACCAGCGTCGTCACCATCGAGAGCATGATGAGCGAGAGGTTGAAGCTGTGGCTGTAGAGCACGCCGCGGTAGGTCTTCTTGTAGATGAAGTAGATGACCATGCCCAGCAGGAACGCGATGCCCAGGGAGATGAGCACGTTCGGCAGCGTCAGGTTCTGCGTGGAGAGCGAGAACCCGGATAAGAAGTTATCCTTAAAGACGTCCGAAAAATTTGTCGTGGTGTTGTTGTCCATGGGTTGATCTCCTCCTATACGTGAAACTTACAGGTTAAACTCGTAACGCCGGCAGAGCGTGTACTTCGAAATGGCGCTGCGCTGCGCAGGAACCGAGGAGACGATCGGCAGGATGTACGAGGGAAAGCGCCGGTTGTACTTGATCTCCAGGATCGTCTGGTTGTGGTCCAGGCAGGGATAGGTGGGCAGCTGCGGGTCGAACAGGTCCGTCGAAAGGTAGCCCGTGCGCAGCTGCTTGTCCAGCGTCACGCGCGTCTCCTCGCAGGGGTGGACGTACGCCTCGCGCACGTAGTCCACGATCACCGCCGGGCGCAGCAGGTAGGTCGTCATCATGCGGTAGACGTCCTGCAGCAGGGGGTGGTTCAGCCGCTCCAGGCCGTAGGGATCGCCCGCGATGATCTGCTCGGCCAGGTCGCGGGAGATGGCGCAGCTCATCTTGCTGATGAACTCGCCGCCCTTGCTCTTGCGCTCCAGGCGGATGACGCGGTCCGAGAAGTTGTAGATGCGGATGCGGTACTTGTGCCGGTTCATGACGCCGTCGAGCTTGTCGCTCATGGCGGAGTTGAAGCAGTCGTCAAAGTACAGTGAGCGGATGTGGTACTCGCCCCGGCCGTCCGCGTGGCGGTCCGGCTGCATGGTGTGGCGGAGCAGGTGGGAGAGGTAGCAGGCGTCCCCCTGGCTGATGAAGTACTTCTGCTCATGGCGCTGCGCGGGCTGCTGGGCCGTGCGGCGGCGTGCGGGCTGTTGTGCCATGCTCATTCTCCAATCCCTCCAAAGAGCTCCTGCACCTGGGCATCGCTCAGGTCAAAGTATTCCTGCGCGCCCTGGACGACGTACTGCGGGCGCTGCTGCACCCAGGTGCGCAGGCGCTCCACGTGCCGCTCCCAGGACTCCACGGAGCCGTGGTCGGGCCAGCGCTCAAAGTGCTTCTCCATCTCCGGCTGCATGGTCTCGTACAGCTCCTCGATGGCGGCGGTCATCTTGTCCGTGGTGAAGACCTCCGTCATGTAGTAGGAGAGGCGCTCCAGGAACAGGTCGCGCATGTCGTCGTTTTCCAGCAGCGAGGTCGAGAGCACCGTCTCAAAGCCGTTGCTCACTCCCGTTCCGTTGGGGTCGAAGACGTGGTTGAACGTGTTCCAGGACACGGGCATCTTCTCGCTGTTGTTCATGGCCCAGTCCATGTCGTAGAGGATCCACTTCCACTTTCCGCCCGGAACCTTGTAGTACTTGATGTTGCCGTTGTCGGAATTCGCCCAGAAGATCTCCGCGATCTGGTAGTCGAAGTAGTTCTGCACGTCCACGCGGTCGGTGACGTACTTAAGGTTCTCCGGGTCGGTCAGGCTGTTGTTGCGGCAGAAGTCGATCAGCTCGCGGTACTCCGTGTTGTCGCCGTTGAGAACGCGGTTGGCGCGGTTGCCGTTGCCCTTGAGCAGGTCGATGTTGTCGATGACGCTTTCGTCCGTGACGCCCTCCCACTGGGCGACGGACCACTTGTTGACGCGCTCGCGCATGTTGTAGTGGCCCCAGTATTCGCCGTTGAGGTAGAGGACGCAGACCTCCGTCTCCTGGTACATGACGTCCTGGCCCTCCATGGTGCCGGTGATCATGGCGTCGCGCATGCGGGAGCGGTTGTAGTCCTGGCCCGTGCAGCGCAGCACGAAGGACTTGTAGTCCGTGTACTCCCGGTCGGAGAAGAGCGGCGCGTAGAAGCGGTCCTCGTCGCCGTACTCGCTGCGGGCGTAGACGGCGAAGGACTTCTGGTCCAGCGCGCGGGAGTACTGGCCGTTGAGCTTAAAGGAGCCGTCCTGCTCGATCAGGCGCGTGCCGTCCGCCTCCCAGACCTCCACGTGCACGGGGTACTCCCAGTCCATCCAGAAGTTGGCGCCCACGCCCGGGCTGCCGTGCGGCGACTCCTCCTGCCAATTCGGCCCGTCGGCGTACATGCCCATCTCGTCGGAGAAGAGGTACTTGTCGTCCGTGACCAGGGAGACCACGCGCACGGTGTGCGTATCCTCGGTGATGTAGGTGCGGGTGGCGGTGGTGGAGGTCAGGTACCCGTCCCGCACGGCGATGGCGCGGACGACGGTGTTTTCCGCGATGGAGATGGGGCCGGTGTAGGGCGTGGAGGCGGTCGTGGGCGTGGAGCAGTCCGTCGTGTAGTAGATGGTCGAGCCCTCCGGCGCGGTGAGCGTCAGCTCCAGCGAACTGGTCTTGACGCCGCCCTCGTCGGAGAAGGCGGGCTCTTCGCAGACGCCGAGGTAAGCCGTCGTGGTGTTGGCGGCGCCGGGGGTCGCCTCGTCATAATAAAAAAAGCTGGTGCGCCCCTCGTCCCGGCCGTAGGAGACGTCGGTCGCCAGCGCGGGCACGCTGACCTTGTCCACGACGTTCTTGTCCGCGTCATAGAGGTAGAGCATTTCCCCCGTGGAGGAGCCCTTGAAGTCCGCGGACTGCGCCGCGTACTCCTCGCCCAGGTCGATCTCCGTGTCCGTGAGGTAGACGAGAGTGCTCTCGCCGTTTTCCAGCGTCACGTCCGGAAAGGTGTAGCGCGCCGTCGCGTTCGCCTTGTTGGTCAGCCGGTAGCCGGCAAGGTTCACCGCCGCGCCGGAGGCGTTGGTGACCTCCACCCAGTCCGGCGTCTGCGAATTGATTTCCAGCGTGGTGGCGTTGCGCGTCATGACCTCAGAGATGTAGACGCCCTGATTGTGCTCCTGAAAAAAACGGTTGGAGAGCGTCGTCTGGCTCTCCAACGTGTTTTCCATGTTGGGGGTAGGGGTCTGCTCGACGACAAAGTCGCCCGTAGCGTCCGGAGAGCGGGCGTAGGAGGTGTCCGTCTCCAGCTCCGGCACGGTCACGCGGTCCAGGAGGTAGCCCTCCGCGTCGTAGAGGGAGAGCGTCTCCCCGCCCGAGGAGATGGAGAAGTTCGCGTGCGGGATCTCCGCCTCCAGGTTGTTCAGGCCGTCGGCAAAGACCACGACGCGCTCGCCCGGGCCGATGGACATCGCCGGGAAGGTCCACTCCATGGGCTTGTTCACGTCGTCGGAGAGGCCGTAGCCGGAAAGGTCGATGGTCTCCGTGCCGGTGTTGACGATCTCGATCCAGTCGGGGTAGAGGCCCTGCTCGTCGGCCAGGGTCGTGGCGTTGGAGGACTGCACCTCGTTGATCTTGAGCGCGCTCTCGTCCCGCTTGTCCCAGACGTCCAGGTAGGCCTCGTGGCCGGCCTCGGTGTTCTCAAAGCCCGGGGAGTAGAGCTCCGTCTCCTCCCAGGCGGAGCCGACCTTGATCTTGGAGATGTTGGAGGAGGTCGCCGCCCCGGAGACGGAATCCACGATGGTGCTGCCCGAGAAGAGGTAGAGCGTCTCGGAGCCGTTGACCTTAAAGCCCGTGTGCAGGTTGCCGTCGGCGGCCGTGCGGTTTTTGCCGGAGAGGAAGACCACGCGGTACTCGCCCGGCGCCAGGGTGATGGCGGGCAGGGGGTACTTGGTCGCGTCGTTTTCGCGGTCGGAGAGGGAGTAGCCGGAGAGCGAGAGCTCGGCGGAGGTGGAGTTGTACAGCTCCACCCAGCGGGGATAGTCCCCGTCCTCGTCGCGCACGGCGCCGTCGTTTTCCACCATGAGTTCGGAGAGCACAAGGCCCGCCGCGCCCGCGGGCAGGGACGCATCCCCGGAGGCGCTGCCGTCCGCCGGCGCATAGCTCGGCGCGAGCTGCTTGTCCGAGGCGTAGACGATCACGCCCACGATGATCACGACGAGAAGGAGGATGATGATGAGGTTCGACGCGCTGCGCTTCATTTCAACAGTCCTTTCCACAAAGCGAATCCGTTCGGCCTGCCTAGTGTAGCACAAAGGCTGCGGGATTGCAAACCCTGGCGGCGTTTTGACAGAAAAATTCAAATTGTAACGGATTTGGGAAACGAAGCCCGCAAATCCGCGTGGGAAATGAGGGAGCGTTCCTCTATTAAGACGAAGATTGACTGTCGAAAGATTCATCAAAAAGAAAAAGGAAAAACTTTTTTTGTGAAAACGCCGAACGATTGACGTTTGCGGCGGCAGGGGGTACAATACCCTTGACTGCCATGGAAAAAACGGAGAACGAAACTGCGGAGCATAAAAATGAGAAGAATCGGAATTCGAACCTGGCTGCACGCCATCGCCGCCCCCCATTCCCTTGCGCGGCTGAAGGTCAAAAAGGCGGTGACCTCGCCCTCGCGCGTGCTGATGCTGGGCTTTGGCGCGCTCATCCTCCTCGGCGCGCTGCTGCTGCACCTGCCGCTGGCCAGCACGGGCGAGCGCCTCCCCTTCCTGGACGCGCTGTTTACGGCGACCTCGGCCGTGTGCGTGACGGGCCTTACGGTCGTCGACCCCGGGAGCGACCTTACGCTCTTTGGGCAGGTGGCGCTGATCGTGCTCATCCAGGTCGGGGGCCTGGGGTTCATGACGCTGAGCACGCTGATCCTGATCCTTCTGCGCCGGCGCATCACGCTCAGCGAGCGCCTGGTCATCTCCAACAGCCTGAACCAGGAGGGGCTGCAGGGCATGGTCGCCCTGACCGTGCGCATCGTGGTGCTGGTCCTTGCCATCGAGGGCATCGGCGCGGTGCTGCTCATGACGCGCATGATCCCCGAGCACGGCGTGGCGCGCGGCGTCTGGCACTCGGTCTTCCACTCGATTTCGGCTTTCTGCAACGCGGGATTCGACCTGGTGGGAGGATTTTCCTACTATAAAAATGACCCCGTGGTGCAGCTCATCATCTGCGCGCTGATCACGGTGGGGGGCATCGGGTTTTCCGTTTTGTTCGACCTGCAGCGAAACCACATGCGCTTTGCGCGCCTGTCGCTGCACTCCAAGCTCGTGCTGGTGATTTCCGCCATCCTGACCCTGGGCGGCGCGATCTGCTTTTTTGCGCTGGAGATCGAGAACCCGCGCACGCTTGCGGACCCGGAGATGTACCCCTACATGCGGCCGGTCAACGCGCTGTTCCAGTCCGTGACCGCGCGCACGGCCGGGTACAACACGCTCAACCAGGCGGACCTGACCCCGCCCTCGCTCATGCTGACGATGATCCTGATGTTCATCGGCGCCTCCCCGGCCTCCACGGGCGGCGGATTGAAGACGACGACGTTCGGCCTGTTCTTCCTATTGATTTACAACGTGCTGCGCGGCCGGGAGCGCGTGGTCGTCTTCCGGCGGACGGTCAACCAGGGGCAGATGAACCGCGCGGTCGTGCTCTTCACCCTCGCGCTGACGCTCATCATCGTCTCCTATCTGCTGCTGACGCTGCTGCTGGAGCCTTCGGAGGCGGTCAATTCCAGCAACATCATGTACGAAGTGATCTCCGCCTTCGGCACGGTGGGCCTGACCATCGGCGTCACGGCGGAGCTCAACGCGGCGGGCAAGATCCTGATGTGCGTCGTGATGTTCGTCGGCCGCGTGGGCCTGCTCACCATCGCCCTGGGGATCACGCGCCGCCATCCCAAGGGGCAGAACCATCTGATTTATCCCGAGGGCAAGGTCATGATCGGCTAAACCCCGCAGGGGATTGGGAGGAAGAAATTCTATGAAACAATTTGTCGTAATCGGCCTGGGGCGCTTCGGCGTCTCCGTGGCGACGGAACTGTACCGGATGGGGCACGAGGTGCTGGCCATCGACCGCAGCGTCGAGCGCGTGGAGGAGATCGCGGACTCCGTGACGCACGCCGTCTGCGCGGACGCGACAGACGAGGCGGAGCTCGGCTCGCTCGGCCTGCGCAACTTCGACGTGGCCGTGGTCTCCATCGGCAGCGACCTGCAGGCCAGCATCCTGGTCACCATGCTCTGCAAGGAGCTGGGGGTCAAGTACGTGCTGACAAAGGCCAAGAGCGACCTGCACGCCAAGGTGCTCCAGCGCGTCGGCGCGGACAAGGTCGTCTTCCCGGAGCGGGACATGGGCGCGCGCACGGCGTACAACCTCGTGTCGACCAACATCCTGGACTACATCGAGCTCTCGCCCGACTATTCCCTGGTCGAGATCAGCGTCCCGCCGCAGTGGGTGGGCAAGAACATGCGGGAGCTCAACCTGCGCGTGCGCTACGGCATCAACGTCATGGCCATCCGCCACGTCAGCGGGGATATCTCCGTCGCGCCGCAGGGCATAGACGCCCTGGAGAAGGACGACGTGCTCGTGGCCATCGGCTCCAACGCGAGCATCTCCAAGCTGGAGGACATGGCCGGCCGGTGAGCCCTCACTCCCCGTAGACGCGGGCGATCTCGATGTTCTGGTAGAAGGCCTCGATGATCTCCTGCGCGGTCTTTCCGTCGGATGCCATCTCATAGGCGCCCCACTGGGACATGCCGACCCCGTGGCCGTAGCCCGAGCCGGAGATCGTGACGCCCTCCTCGCCCACGCTCAGGTCCGTAAGGAGCGTGGACTTCATCTCCGTGCTCCCGATCTCCCGGCGGAAGTCCACCGCGCGGACCGTGGTTTCGCCGGCGGTCAGCGTCGTGACGCGCCCGGAGGGGCCGCGCTCGCCGATGGCCAGCGCCGCGGCGTCCCCGCCGCCCAGGGCGTCTAGCGCGGACTGCACGCGCGCGAGGGGGAAGGTCGCCGTCCAGGCGCGCACGTCCTCCGGCGCGGAGGGCGACTCGCGCACCTGCACCGAGCGCGTGTAGGGCGGCTCGGCCTCGTCATACCCCAGGCCCTCCTGCGCCAGGGCCGTCACGCCGCCCGCGTGCGCGTGGAACCAGGCCTGGATCGGCTCCCCTTCGCAGAGGATGACCAGGCCGCGCGTCTCCTCGACCGCCTGGCAGATGCGGTCGTTCACCTGGTTCATGTCGTAGGCCTGCGCCTCGTCGATGTCCGTGGAGAGCTGCGCGCCCGCGTACTGAGAGCCGCCGTCCTCGATAAAGCGCAGCGCGAACGTGCGCGCGATGATGGCCTGCGCCTTGAGCGCCTCCAGCGGCCAGTCGTTGTGCATCTCGCCCGCCAGGACCCCGGCCAGATAGCTCTCAAAGTCCATGGTCTCCACGACCTCTTCCTCCGCCAGGTAGACCTCGACCAGCGGCACCCCGTTGTCCCCGATGGTGAGCTGCTCCGGGAGCGCATAATCGGCCGCCGGCTGCGGGGAGGCCGCCGCCGTGGGCGCGGGCGCGGCGGAGGCAGCCGCCCGCAGGGAGGGCGAGGGAGCGGGCGAGCGCCCGCCCGGCGATGTGGAGCAGGCGCAGCCCGTCAGCGCGAGGGCGAGCAAGAGCAGAAGCAGCGTGCGTTTCATTTTCTCCGAAAACCCCTTTCCAGGCGCGCGGGGGAACCCGAACGCGCGCTCTGGTCCCAGTATTCCCGGGCCGTGCCATTTCCTTGCGCGCGCCCTGGAAAAACATCTTGCCAGGCGAAAGGCAAACTGCTACCATTAAGGCAGAAAACGCTAGAAAAAGGAGGGGAACAAAATGCCCCGGTTTTCCATCCAATCGCCCAATGGGCGGGTGAAGCTGACCGTCACCCTGCGCGAGGGCGCGCTGCACTACGCCGCGGAAAAGGACGGCGTGACCGTCGTGGACCGCTCGCCCCTGGGCCTGCTGCTGCGCCAGGCGGACCTGAGCTGCGGCCTCACCCTCGTTTCGAGCAACTACGCCTCCATCCAGGAGAGCTATACCCTGCCCGCCTTCAAGAAGAGCCAGTGCGAAAACCACGCCAACACCCTGACGCTCCTGCTGGAAAAGCACGAGGAGACGCTGCAGGTCGAAGGCCGCGCCTACGACGACGGCGTGGCCCTGCGCCTCATCGCCGGGGGCGAGGGGAACGCCTCCGTCCTCGGGGAGCGGACCGGCTTTTCCATCCCGGCCGGCGCCGGCGACGTCTACGGCATGAAGTACCTCTTCACCTACGAGGACATGTACTACCCCATCCCCAAGTGCGACCTGTACCAGAACCGCCTGGCCTTCCCGGTGCTGGTGGACTGCGGCGCGGGCGTCTGGGCGCTCTATGCGGAGGCCGCGGTCTTTGGCGACTACGGCGGAAGCAACCTGCTCTCCACGCGCGAGGACCCGCAGCGGCTGATGGTGCAGCGCGCGCCGGACCAGCTCAGCCCCACGCTGACGCACTTCCCCGTGACCACGCCCTGGCGCGTCGTGCTCTGCGGCGACCTCAACGACATCGTGACCTCCAACACGCTGGAAAACCTCAACCCGCCCTCCATCGTGGAGGACACCTCCTTTGTCCAGCCGGGCGTCGCGGCCTGGAGCTGGATGACGGAGAACGACTCCACCCGCGACCCCAAGCGCTGCCGCGAATACGTGGACTATGCCGCGCAGATGGGCTTCCCCTACTATTTGGCGGACGGCGGCTGGCCGGGGAACGTCGACATCCCGGAGCTGGTCAAGTACGCCGCGGAGCGGAACGTCAAGATCTGGCTCTGGGAGCACAGCAAGGACGTGCGCTCGCCGGAGATCGCGGAGGAGAAGTTCAAGCTCTGGTCCTCCTGGGGCGTGGTGGGCGTCAAGATCGACTTCTTCGAGAGCGACCGCGCCGAGCGCGTGAAGCAGTACGACTACCTGGCGCGCATCGCGGCGAAGTACCGCCTCATGGTCAACTTCCACGGCGCCATGAAGCCCGCGGGCGAGATCCGCACCTGGCCGCACGTGCTGACGCGCGAGGGCGTGCTGGGCGGGGAGTACCTGCAGAACTTCTCGAACATCCTGCCCATGGGTCCGGATGCGGCGCACAACTGCACCCTTCCCTTTACGCGCAACGCCATGGGCCCCATGGACTACACGCCCGTCTGCTACCGCGCCTACCTGACCGGCACGACCGACGCGCACCAGACCGCGCTGACGGTGATCTTCACCTCCTATATTCTGCACATCGGCGAGCGGGCGGAGACGGTGCTCGCGCACCCGGCGCGGCCGTTCCTGTCCAAGGTGCCCACCGCCTGGGACGAGACGCGCGTGCTGGAGGCGTACCCCGCGTCCTTTGTGACCATGGCGCGCCGCAAGGGCGAGGACTGGTTTGCCGCGGGCATCTGCGCCCGGCGGCCGCGCAACGTCCGGCTGGAGCTGGACTTCCTCGAGGAGGGCGCGGCGTACACGGCCTCCCTCTTTGCCGACGATCTGGGGGACGAGACGCCCTTTGACGCGGCGGAGGGCGCGCTGCCCCCGGCGGATGCCGAGCTCTGCGCAAAGCTGGACGCCATGCCCGGCCGGCCCGCGCTGCACGCGCACGACCTGCACCGGATGCGCGTGGAGTCCTTCCCCGTCAAGAAGGGCGACGCGCTGGACATCCCCCTTGCGGCCAACGGCGGCTTTGCCCTGATGCTGGAAAAGAAGGCGGACTGACCCGGGGTCCGCAAAGGAGGGCGACATTCGGCGCGGCGCCGCCGGATGCCGCCCTCTTCTTTGGAAAAGGAGAGATCGCATGGCGAAACGGAGGAGAAACTGGGACTGGCCGCGGATTTCCGGCTGGTTTGTGCTCCTGTTTGCGCTGGCCCGCGCGGATGCGCGCTTTGCGCGCACGAAGGGCGACTATGTGCGCCTGCGGCTGCAATGCCTGCTGGGCATCGCGGCTCCCTCTCCCGCACGCGCGGGAAGGGGAACAGGAACCCAAGGCCGGAGCGCCACAAGAGGAGGGCGCGGGAAAACTTCCCGCGCCCTCCTCTTGTTTTGCCCTCAGCGCTCCAGCATCTTGCGCGCGCGCTCCTCGGTGACCGGGTCGACCAGGGCGCAGATGCGGCAGCCCGCCTCGCCGTACTCCTCCTCCAGCACGGACCCGTACTTGTGCAGAAAGGAGACGACGTCGCCCCGGTCGTAGGGCACGGTGAGCTCGAGCCGGCGGTGCAGGTGCTGCAGGCGCGACTGGATGGCGGCGAGGAGCTCCGGCACGCCCTCGCCCGTCCTGGTCGACAGCAGCACGACGTCCTCCCGGTCGGCGGACACCTCCGGGGCCAGGTCGTGCTTGTTGTAGGCGCGAAGGACCGGCTTGCCGCCCGCGCCAAGGGAAGTGAGCACCTGGTCCACGACCACCGCCTGGTCCGCGAAGTTCGGGTCGGCCACGTCCTGCACGATGAGCAGCAGGTCCGCGTGCAGCGCCTCCTCCAGGGTGGATTGGAAGGCGTCCACCAGGTCGTGCGGCAGCTTGCTGATGAAGCCGACCGTGTCCACCAGCAGGCAGTCCATGCCGCTGGGCAGGCGGATGCGCCGCGTGACCGGGTCCAGCGTGGCAAAGAGCTTGTCCTCCGCCAGAACGTTTGCGCCCGAGAGCAGGTTGAGCAGGGAGGACTTGCCCGCGTTGGTATAGCCCACGAGCGCCACGACGGGCACCTCGTTGCGCTCGCGGCGCTCCCGCCGCTGGTTGCGCTGGCGCTTGACCTCCCTGAGCTCGCGGGAGATGTCCGTGATGCGGCGGCGGATGCGCCGGCGGTCCACCTCCAGCTTCGTCTCGCCCGGGCCGCGCGTGCCGATGCCGCCGCCCAGGCGCGAGAGCGCGACGCCCAGGCCCGTCAGCCGCGGGAGCTGGTACTGCATCTGCGCGAGCTCCACCTGCAGCTTGCCCTCGCGCGTGGTCGCGCGCTGGGCGAAGATATCCAGGATCAGCGCGGTGCGGTCCACAACGCGGCAGCCCACGATCTCCTCCAGGTTGCGCACCTGCGCGCCGGTGAGCTCGTCGTCCACGATCACAAGGTCGATGTCCGCGCTGCCGACGAGCAGGGAGATCTCCTGCGCCTTGCCCGAGCCGATGTAGGTGGCCGATTCCGCGCGCGACCGGTTCTGGAAGAGGCGATAGACGACCTGCGCCCCGGCCGTGTCCGCAAGGCGCGCGAGCTCCAGCAGCGAGGGCGCGTCCTCGCTCTCGCACAGGCCGACGACGATCGCGCGCTCCACTGTGCGCTGGGGCGGGGGGAGCGCCGCGCTGATGCGCGCGTCCGCCTCCTCGATCTGCTGCATGAGCCCGGCCTGCGGCACGCGGTTTGCCGGGAACGGGCCGGCGAGCAGCAGCTTGTACTGCCCCTCCTTGCCCGGCTCGTCGAGGAAGGCGACCGAGAGCGCCCGGGCGCGGCCCTCCGCGGTGACGCCGATGGCGGCCATGGCGTCGAGCTTTAAGCGCTGCAGGGACTGCAGGTCCACGTCGGAGAGCGTGCTGTCCCCGCCGGGGTGGGTGTGGATGCAGCGCACGCCCGAAAGGCGCGCCAGCGAGCGCCGCTTGTGGACCTCCGGAAGGCCCACGGTGTCCGCGTCGCCGATGGTCACGTCCAGCACGCTGCCGCTGCGGGAGAGGTAGACGGAGATTTCGCGGTTGAGCAGGCCCGTAAAGCGCGCCATCTCCTGCATCAAGGCCTCGGGAAGGAACACGTCCCGGTCGCACTCGATTTCCTGCATGGCCTCCATCTGCGCGAGGAGCGCCTGCCGGATGCCCTGGGTATTGCCGTTGATCATACATTGCCTCCATCAAACGGGGCGCCGAGGCCCGGCCCCCGCCTTTTCTGCTATTATACACGAAAGCGCGCGGCAAGGAAAGCACATGCGCCTTGCTGCGCGCGCTCGCCCATGCTGCAATGGGAGCGCAGAACAGAAAGGGAGGAAGAGACAGCGCGTTTTTTCTGTACGCCGTGGTTGCCGGGCCCCTGGAGGCCCTCGTTCTGGACGCTGGCCGCCCCCTCCTGCCCCGGCTGCTCCTGAACGCCGGCGTGCAGTTCGGCGTGGCGGGGCTGGGCAGCGTCGCTGTCTGCATCCTGCGGCGGGAGCGCCTCTCGAGCTTCGGCCTGCGCAGAAAGGGCGCGCTTCCCGCGATCCTCGGCACGCTGCTGTGCTTTGTGCCGAGCGTGCTCGTGCGCCTCGGGGCGGGGAAGGTCGAGGGGTACTGCCCCCTGGACATCCGCATCGCGCGGGAGGTGCGCAGCGCCGGCCTGCCCGGGTCGATCCTCGGCATGGCGCTGATCGCCGTGGTCTGGGGCTTTTTTGAGGGGCGGAACTACGCCGTGATCTGCGACAAGATCGACGCGCGCCATCCGGCCAAGCCGCGGTCCCTGAGCTGGGGCGCGCTCGTCTGCGCAACGGTCTGCCTGCTGTTCCATCCGATGGAGATCTCTCTTTGGGGCGTGCTGGAGAGCCTGACCACATTCGCCGCGATATACGGAATGCTCCTGGTGAAGCGGGAGACGGGGAACGCGTGGGGCTGCGTGGCCGCCTTCCTCCTGATCTGGAACGCGCTCTGAGTGCAAAAATCCCCCGGTCCCTGCGCAGGGAACCGGGGGATCTGCCTTACTTGGACTCGTTGACCGTGTTGACCCAGCCCATGGCGAGCAGGACGCCGGTCTGCGTGTCCGTCACCGCCATCAGGAACGGGCGGTCGAACGTGAGCTCCACGCTCTCCTCGGAGGACTCGGCCGGCACGGGCTCCGCGCCCGCCTCGGCGTTGATGCCGCTCTCCGTCACGGTCAGGCTCGCCACGGAGAAGATGTCGTTGAGCGGCGTGGGCAGCACGAGGTCGGAGTTGAGCATCCCGCTCAGGTCCACGCTCTGCGCGCGCAGGGTGGTGTTCAGGCCCATGGAGGTGAGGATCTCCAGGTAGCTCGCCCCGCTGTTGACGGTGAAGGAGGGCAGGCTCAGGTGCACGGAGTGGGACGTGGGCGTCTCCGGCGCAAGCCAGGTGTCCGCATACTGCGGGAAGGCCTCGTCAAACGCCTGGGCGCCGCCCTCGCGCGGGAGGATGAGCTTGAGCTCCATGGCGCCGCCGTTCATGGGCAGGCTGACCATCTGCATGTACTCGTCCTCGGCATAGCCCGTGACAAAGTCGCCCGTCATCATCTGCGTGGAGACCAGGCCCGTCGGGCTCTCAAAGGAGGCGGCCGTCGTGCTCTCCGGGTCAAAGGGCAGGTCAAAGGCGCCGTTCAGGCTGAAGGCGGAGAGCAGGTAGAGCGTGTCCGCCGCGGCCGTGGATTCGAGGATCGTGGACACGCGGCCGTCGGTCAGCAGCTCCGCGCAGGCGTTGATGGACTGGAAGGTGGCCTGATCCGCGTAGTCCTGCGAATAGGTGCTGATGCGCAGCGGCGTGGTCACGTTGTCGATAAAGGACTCGGAAAAGCCGACGCGCTTGGTCAGGTGCAGGCTGTTGCCCAGGGAAAAGCGCGCGCTGTCCACGGTGGAGATGAGATAGGTCAAGGTGCTCACCGTGTCGGCGGGCTCGGTCTGGTAGCCCATGAGCACGCGCAGTTCCTCCTCGGTGTCGCCCTCGGCCGCGGCGTAGAGCGCGGCCATGGAGGCGTTGAAGGCGAGCGGGGAAAAGAGCGTGTTCCCCTCCGTGTACGCGGTCCGGAGGTTCTGCATGAGCTGCAGGGAGAATTCCTCCGTCTGCATCAGGGCATCGGACACGAGCGTGGGATCGAACGTCTCCGCCGGCGCGCCCGAAGCCGCGTCGCCCGGCGCGGGGGTCTCGGCGGATGCGGAGGCGTCCGGAGAGGCCGACGGCGCGGGCGAACCCTCGGACGGGGTCTGGGTGGAACAGGCCGAAGCGAACAGCAGACAGAAACAGAGCAGGAAGAGCAGGATTTTGCGGATCATGAGCGGCCTCCAATTTCAGGGATGAAGGGAAAAAAGAAAACGTGCAAAACCATTCTCAAAAGCGGGCGCCCGGCTGCGCCGGGGACTGATGAATAAACGATGCGCGGCGCGCAATTGTTACGGCGCGCGCCTCAGTTCAGCTCGTCCATCGTCAGGCGGAAGGAGGGCAGGAACTCCGAGAGAAACGCCCGCGCCTCGGGCAGGTCCAGCGCCTCGATCTGGGCGAGGATGGACTCGCCCGCGCGCGCAAACTCGTCGTTGCCCGCGCGCAGTTCTTCCACGCACTTGATGTAGGCGGCGATCTTGTCCGCGGCCTTGACGCGCGGCCACTCGGGATCGCTCTCCGGGGTCAGGAGCAGGTGCGCGTAGTCGCCCTGCAGGTCCTCCGGGAGCATGGAGTGCAGCTTCCTGGCCGCGATGCCCTCGATCTCCTTGTAGGCCGAGCGGATGCCGGGGTTGAAGTACTTGATGGGCGTGGCCAGGTCCCCGGTGATGACCTCCGGCGCCTCGTGGTAGAGGGCGAGCAGCGCCGCGCGCTCCGGGTCCGCGCCGCCGCCGAAGCGCCGGTTGCGCAGCAGCGCCAGGGCGTGGGCGATCATGGAGACCTGCAGGGAGTGCTGGGCGATGTCCTCCTGCCAGGTGTTGCGCATCAGCGCCCAGCGCTTGATGTGCTTCATGCGGGACATGTAGGCGAAAAAATGGCGTCTCAACGGAAAATTCCCCCTTTCGCGTCGAAAAATCTGCCCGCGGGACTTGACAAACGGCGGCGGAACGCGTATGATCTACATCGAAAAAGCTGGGGGAGCCCTCGGGCTGAGAGAAGCGGAGCTTCAACCCTTTGAACCTGTGTAGTTAATCCTACCGTAGGGAAGCGCATAAGTCAAGGCTCGCGCGCTGGATTTGCGCGCCCTTTGCACAACGTGTACGCATCCCGTGTTCATCAGGCTGAGCACGGTTTTTTTACGCCCGTCTGCCGCCCGGCGAGAAGAGAGGAGTCCTTTCCCCATGGAAGAAATCTTCGGCAAGTTTCTGGAGATCCCCGCTGCCACCTGGATCGCGCTGGCGCTGATCGTGGCCTTCGGTGTGATCCTGGCCCTGGTCACCCCCAAGGTCAAGTGGAACGCCAAGATGCTCGCCACCGGCGCGCTGTGCATCGCCATCGGCTTTGTCCTTTCCTACATCCGCCTGGTGCACATGCCCCAGGGCGGCTCCATCACCCCGGCCTCCATGTTGCCGGTGATGATGTTCGCCTACGCCTACGGCTTTGGCCCCGGCATACTCTGCGGCGTGGCCTACGGCATTTTGCAGATGTTCCAGGATCCCTATATCGTCGGCTGGGTGCAGGCGGCGCTGGACTACATACTGCCCTTCGGCCTGCTGGCGCTGGTAGCGCTCTTCCGCAAGTGGGACTCGCCGCTCAATTTCTCCGTCGGCGTCATCGTGGCGGGCGTCGTGCGCGTGATCTGCCATGTGCTCTCCGGCGTGGTCTACTTTGCCGACTACGCGCCCGAGGGCATGGACCCGCTGGTCTATTCCCTGGGCTATAACCTCACAAGCGTCGGCGTGGACGCGCTCATCTGCGCGGTGATCGGCTTCATCCCGCCGGTGCGGCGCTTCGCCCGCAACCTCGGCGCGCGCGCCAAGGCCTGACGCGCCGCGCACGCGGCCTCCCTGCAACAAAAGAAGCGGGGAGGTCGTTTTTTTGCGCAAAGGCGGGGCTTGCGCAGCTTGAGCCGCCGCCGTGGATATGCTATAATAAACTGCTGACCTGTGCGTGCAGGCAGCGGGAAGGCGAGGATGTTCTTTGGAAGAAGCGAGTGTGCGCCGCCTCAACGGCCTGCAGTTGGCCTTCATCGGCGACACGGTTTATGATCTCTACGCGCGCGGCCGCGCGCTGGAGGAGCACGACGAGAGCGTGCGCCAGCTGCACAGGCGGGCGGTGGCGCGCGTCAACGCCGCGGCGCAGGCGCGCGCTTTTGCGGCGGTGGAGCCCCTGTTGAGCGAGGAGGAGGCGGACGTGGCCCGCCGCGGCCGCAACGCCCATTCCCGCCCGCCCAAGAACCAGGACCCCGGGGACTATGCCCGCGCCACCGCCCTGGAGGCGCTGGTGGGCTACCTGTATTTATTGGGAAGACATTCGCGGCTGGAGGAGCTCTTTGCCGCCATACGACGCACAGAGGAGGAACCCCCATGCCGGAAGTGAAACTGCACGTAACGCTCATCGCCCACACGCCGGAGGCGGAGAAGGTCATTGCCATGGCCTCGCGCACCTGCTATTCCGCCCTGGACCTGGACGGCCTGCGCGACAAGGCCGAGACCGCGGACAACGCGGCCTATATCCAGCGGGTGCTCGCCAGCGGCCACACCTCGGTCGTGGAGCACGCCTCCTTCACCTTCGGCATCGAGGGCGTTTCGCGCACGCTCCTTGCGCAGATCACGCGCCACCGCCTGGCCAGCTTCTCCGTGCAGAGCCAGCGCTACGTTTCGGTCGCGGGCCAGGAGGTATTTGACTATGTGTGCCCCCCGCGCATCCGCGGCCTCGGCCCCGCGGCGCAGGAGAAGTACCTCGCGCAGATGAAGACCATGCAGCGCTGGTACGACGAGTGGACCGAGGCCCTGGGCGAGGACGCGGCCGAGGACGCGCGCTTCGTGCTGCCGGGCGCGGCGGCCACGCGCATGGCCGTCACGATGAACGCCCGGGAGCTCCTGCACTTCTTCTCCCTGCGCATGTGCAACCGCGCGCAGTGGGAGATCCGGGAGCTCGCCTGGCAGATGTATGCACTCGTCGCGCCCCTTGCGCCGGCGGTGTTCGCGGATGCGGGCCCCGGCTGCGTGCGGGGCGCCTGCCCCGAGGGCAAGCGGAGCTGCGGCCGGGCGGACGAGGTCCGCGCGCGCAAGGCCGCCTGCCAGGAGAGGAGGGAGAAGGAATGACGGAGCGATCCTCGAACTTCCGGCCCCGGCGCGAGGCGCCGCGGGAGACGCCGGAAAACCTCATCGTCGGCCGCAACGCCGTGCGCGAGGCCCTGCGCGCGGGGCGCGACATGGAAAAGCTGCTCGTGAGCCGGGGCGAGGCGACCGGGTCCCTGCGGGAGATCCTGGCCCTCGCCCGCGAAAAGGGCGTCGTCGTGCAGGAGGTGGACCGCCGCCGCCTGGACGAGATGGCCGAGAACCACCAGGGCGTCGCGGCGCTGGCCTCGATGTACGCCTATTCCACGCTGGAGGAGATCCTGGCCCTCGCGCGGGAAAAGGGCGAGCCGCCCTTCCTCGTGGTGCTGGACGGCATCACGGACCCGCACAACCTGGGCGCCATCGTGCGCACGGCCGAGTGCATGGGCGCGCATGGCGTCGTCATCCCGGAGCGGCGGGCCGTGGGGCTGACCCCGGCGGCGATGAAGGCCGCGGCCGGCGCGCTGGAGTGGATCAAGGTGGCGCGGGTGACGAACCTGACGCGCGCGCTCGAAACCCTCAAGGCGCAGAACGTGTGGACCTACGCCACGGACATGGACGGCGAGGACTACCGCCGGGTGAACTTTGCCGGCGGGTGCGCGCTGGTCATCGGCGCGGAGGGCCAGGGCGTGAGCCGCCTTGTGCGGGAGACGTGCGACCAGGTCGTCTCCATCCCCATGAAGGGGCACATCGACTCGCTCAACGCCTCCGTGGCCGCGGGCGTGATCCTGGCCGAGATCGCGCGCCAGAGGGGCTGAAACCATGCTGTACCTTGTGGACGGCTACAACATGATCGGCGCCTGGCCGGAGTTCCGCGGCCTAACGGACATCTCCCAGTCGCGGGAGCTGCTGATCTCGATGCTGGCGGACTTTGCGGGGTTCACCGGGGACGAGCTGATGCTCGTGTTCGATGGATACAAGGGCGATAAGCCCAAGACCAGCGTCGAGCGCGTCGCGGGCATCGACGTCATCTTCACCAAGCGCAGCGAGACGGCGGACCGCTTCATCGAGCGCACGGTGGACGAGCGGATGGCGAACCTGCCGCGGTTCTCCCGGCAGGCCATCCGGGTGGCGACCTCCGACGCGACGGAGCAGAACGTGATCTTTACGCGCGGCGCCGTGCGCATCCCGGCCAAGGAGATGCGCGCCATCGTGCGCAGCGCCAAGAGCGCGCAGGCGGGCCACAACCGGCCGCAGAAGGCCGACCAGGTCAAGACCATCGAGGACCGCCTGCCGGAGGACGTGCGCCGCCGCCTGGAGGAGATGCGGCGCGCGCCCGGGAACGAGTAAGGGCTGCCATTGGGCGGCAAAAGGGGGGAAGGCCGAATGCCGGAAGGCCTCAAGAAGGAAAGATACGAGGAAATGACGGACGAGGAGATCGCGCTGCTCGCCCGCGACGGCGACGACGCCGCGCAGGAGTTCCTTCTCAATAAGTATAAGAACTTCGTCCGCTCCAAGGCGCGCTCCTACTTCCTGATCGGCGCGGACCACGAGGACATCGTCCAGGAGGGGATGATCGGGCTGTTCAAGGCCATACGCGACTTCCGGCCGGACAAGCTCTCCTCCTTCCGCGCGTTTGCGGAGCTCTGCGTCACGCGGCAGATCATCACCGCCATCAAGACCGCCACCCGCCAGAAGCACATCCCCTTGAACTCCTACGTCTCGCTCAACCGCCCGATCTACGACGAGGAGTCCGACCGCACGCTCATGGACGTGCTCAGCGAGGTGCAGATGGCCGGGCCCGAGGAGCTGCTCATCTCCCAGGAGGACTACTCCAGCGTGGAAAACCGCATCTCGGAGGTCCTGAGCGACCTGGAGATGGAGGTGCTCACCTCGTACCTGGAGGGAAAGAGCTACCAGGAGATCGCGCACGACCTGCACCGGCACGTAAAATCCATCGACAACGCGCTCCAGCGCGTCAAGCGCAAGCTGGAAAAGTCGCTCAACATCAAGGCAGACTTCTGAGGGGGAAAGATCCATGACGCTGTACTTTGTCACGGGGAACCCGGGCAAGCTCCTCGAGGCGCAGCGCGCCCTCGGCCGCTTTGGGGTCGAGGTCCGCGGCGCAAAGGCGGACTTTGACGAGCCGCGCAGCGACGACCTTGCGCAGATCGCGCGCGCCAAGGTCCGCCAGGCCGCAAAGACGGTCCCCGCGCCCTTCTTCGTGCAGGACGCCGGGTTCTTCATCGACGCGCTGCGCGGCTTCCCGGGGACGAATGTGAACTTCGTCCTGCGCACGATCGGCGTCGAGGGCATCGCAAAGCTCATGGCGGGCGAGCAGGACCGGCGCTGCCGCTTTCGGCAGTGCGTGGCCTATTGGGACGGGGAGGAGATCCGCCTCTTCTCCTCCGAGACGGCGGGGAGCGTGGCGCAGGCGCTGCGCGGCGGGGACCGGCCGGAGCAGAAGAGCCCGCTGTGGCGCCTCTTCATCCCCGACGGCGCGGAAAAGACGACGGCGGAATTCACGCAGGAGGAGCTGAACGCCTTCATCCTCCGGGACGGGCGCGCGCTCACGGAGTTGGGCCGCTTTTTGCAAGAGAAGGAGCGCAAGGATTAGAAAACCATGAAGAGAGAAGACACCATCCGCAATTTCTGCATCATCGCGCACATCGACCACGGCAAGTCCACGCTGGCCGACCGGCTGATCGAGCGCACGGGCGTCATGACCCAACGCGAGATGAGCGACCAGGTGCTCGACACCATGGACCTGGAGCGGGAGCGCGGCATCACCATCAAGGCGCAGGCCGTGCGCATGCCCTACACGGCCAAGGACGGCGTGACCTATACGCTCAACCTCATCGACACCCCCGGCCACGTGGACTTCTCCTACGAGGTGAGCCGGGCGCTGGCCGCCTGCGACGGCGCGCTGCTGGTTGTGGACGCCTCCCAGGGCATCGAGGCGCAGACGCTGGCCAACGCCTATCTTGCGCTGGAGCACGACCTGGAGATCATCCCCGTCATCAACAAGATCGACCTGCCCAGCGCCCAGCCGGACTTCGTCAAGAAGGAGATCGAGGACGTCATCGGCCTGGACGCCTCCGAGGCGCCCTGCATCTCCGCAAAGACCGGGCAGAACATCGACGACGTGCTCGAGGCCGTGGTCAAGTTCGTGCCCCCGCCCCGGGGCGAGGAGGACGCGCCGCTGCGCGCGCTGATCTTCGACAGCGTCTATGACAACTACAAGGGCGCGCTCTCCTTTGTGCGCATCGTGGACGGCGGCGTGCGCGTGGGCGACCGCATCCGCATGATGTCCTCCGGCGCGGAGTTCGACGTCACGGAGGTCGGCTACTTCCGCCCCGGCGAGCTCGTGCCCGTGGGCGAGCTGCGCGCGGGCGAGGTCGGCTACATCGGCGCCTCCATCAAGGAGGTGGCCGACACCCGCGTGGGCGACACCATCACCCTGGCCCAAAACCCCGCGGGGGAGATGCTCCCCGGCTATAAGCAGGTGCAGCCCATGGTCTTCTGCGGCATCTACCCCGCGGACGGCTCGGACTATGAAAACCTGCGCGACGCGCTGGAAAAGCTCAAGCTCAACGACGCCTCGCTCTCCTTTGAGCCGGAGACCTCCGTGGCGCTGGGCTTCGGCTTCCGCGCCGGGTTCCTGGGCCTGCTGCACATGGAGGTCATCCAGGAGCGCCTGGAGCGCGAGTTCGACCTGGACCTGATCACCACCGCGCCCTCCGTCGTCTACCACGTGGTCAAGCGCGACGGCACGGAGCTTTACATCGACAACCCCACGAACCTGCCGGACCCCGCGGACATCGAGTACATGGAGGAGCCCATGGTCTCGGCGCAGATCTTCGCGCCCTCGGAGTACGTGGGCACGATCATGGAGTTGTGCCAGATGAAGCGCGGCGTCTATGTGGACATGAAGTACATCGAGGCCGGCCGCGTGCAGATCCACTACGAGATGCCGCTCAACGAGATCATCTACGACTTCTTCGACTCGCTCAAGTCGCGCACGCGCGGCTACGCGTCCTTTGACTACGAGCTCAACGGCTACGCCCGCTCGGAGCTGGTCAAGCTCGACATCCTGCTCAACGGCGAGATCTGCGACGCGCTCTCCATCATCGTGCACAAGGACCGCGCCTACCCGCGCGGCCGCGCCATCGCCGAAAAGCTCAAGGAGGTCATTCCGCGCCAGCTCTTCGAGATCCCGATCCAGGCGGCGGTCGGCGGCAAGATCATCGCCCGCGAGACGGTCAAGGCCATGCGCAAGGACGTGCTGGCCAAGTGCTACGGCGGCGACATCACCCGCAAGAAGAAGCTGCTCGAGAAGCAGAAGGAGGGCAAGAAGCGGATGCGCACGCTGGGCAGCGTCGAGCTCCCCAGCGAGGCCTTCATCGCCGTGCTCAAGGCGGACTGACGCTGTTTCGGGCCCGCGCCCCTTGGGGTGCGGGCTCTTTTCCTGCAAAGACGGGAGGGAACGCACATGATTTCCATTCGGAATTCCCTGGACATGACGAGGGCGGAGCGGGAGGAGGCCCTGCGGGAGGTCCTGGCCCTGGGCTTTTGCCCGGGCAGCGGGGCCGGCGCGGCGGAGCTTGCGGCGGCGGTCCAGGCGGCGCGGGCCGGCAGCCTGCCGCAGTTCCTCTTCGAGGGGGAGCGGCTGCGCGGGTACTGCTTCTGCATCGCGGAACGGGAGGGGTACAGCCCTGTGCTGCCCTGGTTTTCCTGCAAAGACGGGAGGGAACGCACATGATTGCCATTCGGAATTCCCTGGACATGACGAGGGCGGAGCGGGAGGAGGCCCTGCGGGAGGTCCTGGCCCTGGGCTTTTGCCCGGGCAGCGGGGCCGGCGCGGCGGAGCTTGCGGCGGCGGTCCAGGCGGCGCGGGCCGGCAGCCTGCCGCAGTTCCTCTTCGAGGGGGAGCGGCTGCGCGGGTACTGCTTCTGCATCGCGGAGCGGGAGGGGTACAGCCCTGTGCTGCCCTGGTGGGCGGTGCACAACGCGGAGGAGCTCGCGGACGAGCTGGCGCGGCCGCTCCTGCGCGCGGGCGCGGAGCGGAGCGCCGCCTGCGGCGCGGCGGAACTCAGCCGCCGCCTGCGCGGGGAGGAGGCGGCGCGCGCATGATGCTCTACCTGCACATCCCCTTTTGCGTGCGCAAGTGCGCGTACTGCGACTTCGTCTCCTACGCGGGGCAGGCGGACAAGATCGCGCGCTATGTAGAGGCGCTCCTGGCGGAGATGGACCGCAGGCCCTGCGCCGGGACGGTGACGAGCGTCTTCTTCGGCGGGGGCACGCCCTCGCTGCTGCCGCCGGCGGCGCTGGCGCGCCTGCTCGCGGGGCTGCGGCAGCGCTACGCGCTCGCGCCGGACTGCGAGATCAGCGCCGAGGTCAACCCCGGCACCGTCACGGCCGAATGGCTGGCCGCCGCGGCCGAGGGCGGCGTCAACCGGCTGAGCGTGGGGATTCAGGCCGTGCAGCCGGCGCTGCTGGTGCGCATCGGCCGCATCCACGACTTTGCGCAGGCGCAGGAGACCTTCGCCCTGGCGCGGGCGGCGGGGATCTCCAACCTCTCGGCGGACCTGATGTACGCCCTGCCCGGGCAGACGCTGGCGGACTGGGAGGAGAGCCTGCGCGCGGTGCTCTCGCTCTCGCCCCGGCACTGCTCCTGCTACGCGCTGACGGTGGCCGAGGGCACGCCCTTTGGCGATCTGGACGCGCGCGGACGCCTGCCCCGCCCGAGCGAGGACGAGGAGCTGGCCATGCAGGCGAGCGCGATCCGCATCCTCGGCCAGGCGGGCCTTGCGCGCTACGAGGTCTCCAACTACGCGCAGCCCGGCTTTGCCTGCCGGCACAACCTCGGCTATTGGACGCGGGAGGACTACATCGGCCTGGGCTGCGCGGCGCACTCCCTGGAGGGAAATCTGCGCCGGGCAAACCCCTCAGACCTTGCGGCGTACCTCGCCGGCGCGCCCTTTGCCGTGGAGGAGCGCCTGACGCCCGAGGACGAGGACTTTGAGGCGCTCATGCTCGGCCTGCGCCTCGTGGACGGCGTGGAGCTGTCCGCGCGCGCCTTTGCCCGGTTTCAGGCGGGGATCGAGCGCTTCCGGGCGCAGGGGCTGCTCGAGGGCGCGGGGCGCCGCGTGTGCCTGACGCCCCGGGGCATGGACGTCATGAACGCCATCCTGGAGGAATTTTTGCCGTAAAAAAGGCGCTCCGCGCTGGAACGAGCTTCCAGTGCGGAGCGTTTTCCTTATTATAAAAGCCGGCGCGCCTGCACAAACTGGCAGTGCAGGCCGCGCCCGGCTGCCTGCAAACTTTCGTAAGTTTTTCTCCATAAAACCCTTGACAAGTTTTGCATGTGGTGCTATGCTTACATCATGAGTTAGCACTCGGCAAACCTGAGTGCTAACAGGATGCCCCGAAGGGCAGGAAAGGAGCCGGACGAAACGTGGACTTGGACGAGAGAAAGTTTAAGATTTTGCAGGCCATCATCGACGACTACATCACGACCGCCATGCCGGTCGGCTCTCGGACCATCTCGCGCAAGGAGGGGATGGGGCTGTCCTCGGCCACCATCCGCAACGAGATGAGCGACTTGGAGGAGCTGGGGTACCTGGCCTCCCCGCACACGTCGGCGGGGCGGGTGCCGTCCTGGCGGGCGTACAGATTGTACGTCGATCAGATTCTGCGGGTCAGCGCCCTGCCGCCCAGCGAGTACAGCCTGCTGCGGAAGATCTTTTCCAGCCGCATGGGCCAGATGGAGGACGTGCTCTCCTCGGCCACGCAGGCGCTGTCGGCCATGACCGACTACACCTCGGTGATGATCGCGCCGCAGATCCGCTCCATCGCGCGCATCCAGCTCGTGCCGCTGACCGACACCACGGCCCTGATGGTGACCGTGACGGACGAGGGCGTGCACAAGGACTCGGTCATCCCCTATCCCGCGGGCGTCACGCCCGATCACCTCTACGCCATCAGCAACCTGCTGACCGAGCGCCTCGCCGGGAAGCGCGTGAGCGAATATCCCAAGGTGATGCAGGAGCTCGGCAAGGAGATGAGCGGCCAAAGGGAGCTGTTCACGCGGCTGATGGATAGCCTGCAAAAGCAGATGGAGCCGGACGCGCACTCCGTGCACGTGGCCGGCGCGGCCCGGATGCTCTCCCATCCCGAGTACAGCGACCTGAAGAAGGCGCGCAGCCTGCTCTCCACCCTGGAGACGCAGGAGAAATTGGCAAAGCTGCTGCTGCGGCGCTCGGGTGTGGAGTTCTCGGTGGCCATTGGGCCGGAGCTCTCGGAGGAGGGCATGCAGGACTGCTCCCTGGTCACGGTTTCCTACCGCGTGGGCACGGGGGTCGGCACCATGGGCATTATCGGCCCGACGCGCATGCACTACGGCCGCGTGATCTCCGTGCTGGAAGCCATGAAAAACGTGATGAATGAAGCGCTGATTCCGCCGGGAAACCGGAAGGAAGGCGGAACGCGGAAAGAGGAGAAACATGAAGGACAATAAGAAGAACAAGGCCGAGGCCGCCGCAAAGGCCGAGGAAAAGAAGGCCCGCGCCGCAGCCGATCCCGCGCCGGAGGGCGAAACGCCCGAGGAGGCGGCGGAGGAGAGCAACAACATCACCATCACGCGCGAAAAGCTCGAAGAGCTCAACGCCTACGTCAAGGCGGCGGAGCAGAAGCGGGACGAATACCTCGCCATGGCCCAGCGCGTGCAGGCCGACTTTGACAACTATCGCAAGCGAAACGCCTCCCTGCGCACCGAGGTTGCGGACGACGCCGTCCGCGACGCGGTCAAGGAGGTCCTGCCCGCGCTGGACAATCTCGAGCGCGCGCTCGAGGCGGCAAAGGCCGCCGGCGAGGAGGGCAGCCTCTACAAGGGCGTGGAGATGACGCTTCGCGGCTTTGAGGAGGCGCTCAAGAAGCTGGGCATGGAGCGCGTGGAAGCCGCGCCCGGCACGGCCTTTGACCCGGAAAAGCACAACGCCGTCATGATGACGGAGGCCGACGAGGAACACCCCGAAGGCACCATCATCGAATGCTTCCAGACCGGCTTTGCCGTCCGCGGCAAGGTCGTCCGCTACGCGATGGTCCGCGTGGCCAATTAAAAGAATCCATTTTGAACGCATTTGCATGGAAAAGTCTTGAAGGAGGCTTCATCAGTTATGAGCAAGATCATCGGTATTGACCTTGGTACCACCAATTCCTGCGTCGCCGTCATGGAGGGCGGCGAGCCCGTTGTCATCACCAACCCCGAGGGCGCGCGCACCACGCCGTCCGTCGTCGCCTTTGCAAAGAACGGCGAGCGCCTCGTCGGCCAGATCGCCAAGCGCCAGGCCGTCGTCAACCCCGACCGCACCATCATCTCCATCAAGCGCAAGATGGGCACCAATGAAAAGGTCACCATCGACGGCAAGTCCTACACCCCGCCGGAGATCTCGGCCATGATCCTGCAGAAGCTCAAGGCCGACGCCGAGGCCTACCTGGGCGAGACGGTCACCCAGGCCGTCATCACGGTCCCCGCGTACTTCAACGACTCGCAGCGCCAGGCCACCAAGGACGCCGGCCGCATCGCGGGCCTGGAAGTGCTCCGCATCGTCAACGAGCCCACGGCCGCGTCCCTGGCCTACGGCCTGGACAAGGAAGGCAGCCAGAAGATCCTCGTCTACGACCTGGGCGGCGGCACCTTCGATGTCTCCATCCTGGACATCGGCGACGGCGTGTTCGAGGTGCTCTCCACCAACGGCAACACGCACCTGGGCGGCGACGACTTCGACCAGCGCATCATGGACTACCTGGTCGCGGAGTTCAAGCGCACCGAGGGCATCGACCTGTCCAAGGACCGCCAGGCCATGCAGCGCCTGAAGGACGCCGCGGAGAAGGCCAAGATCGAGCTCTCCGGCGTCATGAGCACGAACATCAACCAGCCCTTCATCACCATGGACGCCTCCGGCCCCAAGCACCTGGACGTCACCCTGACCCGCGCCAAGTTCAACGAGCTGACGGCGGACCTGGTCGAGGACACCATCAAGCCCCTGCGCCAGGCGCTCTCCGACGCGTCCCTGACCGCCAACGACATCGATAAGGTCATCCTGGTCGGCGGCTCCACCCGCATCCCGGCCGTGCAGGAGGCCGTAAAGAACGCCACCGGCAAGGACCCCTTCAAGGGCATCAACCCCGACGAGTGCGTCGCGGTCGGCGCAGCCATCCAGGCCGGCGTCCTGGGCGGCGAGGTCAAGGACGTGCTGCTGCTCGACGTCACGCCCCTGTCCCTGGGCATTGAGACCATGGGCGGCGTCTTCACCCGCCTGATCGACCGCAACACCACCATCCCGACCCACAAGAGCCAGGTGTTCTCCACCGCGGCCGACGGCCAGACCCAGGTCGAGGTCCACGTGCTCCAGGGCGAGCGCGAGATGGCCGCCTACAACAAGACGCTGGGCCGCTTCAACCTGACCGGCATCGCGCCCGCGCCCCGCGGCGTGCCGCAGATCGAGGTCACCTTCGACATCGACGCCAACGGCATCGTGAACGTCTCCGCCAAGGACCTGGGCACCGGCAACGAGCAGAAGATCACCATCACCGCTTCCTCCAACCTCTCCGAGGAGGACATCAAGAAGGCCGTCGCCGACGCGGAGAAGTACGCCGACGAGGACAAGAAGAACAAGGAGAAGGTCGAGACCACCAACAACGCGGACTCCACCATCTACCAGATCGAAAAGACCCTCAAGGACCTGGGCGACAAGGTCGACCCCGCCGACAAGGCCAAGGTCGAGGACGCGCTCAGCGACCTGCGCAAGGCCAAGGACGGCGGCGACGTCGAGGCCATCAAGGCGCAGATGGAGAAGACCAACCAGATCTCCATGGAGGTCTTCGGCAAGATCTACCAGCAGCAGGGCGGCCAGCAGGCCGGCCAGCCCGGCGCAGGCGCCACCAACCCCGGCCCCGACGCCAACGGCAATGTGGAGACCGACTACGAAGTGCACGACGACAAGTAAGCGCAGAAAGAGATCGTGAGAGGGAATGGCGCGCAGCAGGCGTCATTCCCTTTCAGGCGAGGAGGAAACACCTTTGGCAAAACGCGATTATTACGAAGTGCTGGGCGTAGAGCGCGGTGCGTCGCAGGCCGAGATCAAGAGCGCTTACCGGAAGCTTGCCAAAAAGTATCACCCGGACCTCAACCCGGGCGATAAGCAGGCGGAGGCTGCGTTTAAGGAGGTCAACGAAGCATACGAGGTGCTTTCCGATGACCAGCGCAGAGCGAGATACGACCAGTTTGGCCACGAGGACCCGACCGCGGCGGGCGGAAACTACGGCAGCTACACCACCTATACCGGCGGTGCGGGCGGCTTTGACGATATTTTCGAGAGCATTTTCGGCAGCTTCGGCGGCTTCGGCGGCAGCACCCGCCAGGCCGCAAACGGCCCGGTGCGCGGCGACGACCTGCGGTATAACCTGACCATCAACTTTGAAGAGGCGATCTTCGGCTGCAAGAAGGAGATCAGCATCACCCGCGACGAGGTCTGCGATACCTGCGGCGGCTCGGGCGCAAAGCCCGGCACCAGCCCCAAGACCTGCGACCAGTGCCACGGCACGGGCCAGGTGACGCGCATCCAGCAGACCATGCTCGGCTCCATGCGCACCAGCTCCCCCTGCCCCAAGTGCGGCGGCACGGGCAAGATCATCACCGATCCCTGCCCCAAGTGCGGCGGCAAGGGCACCATCCGCCGCCAGCGCAGCATCACCGTGACCATCCCGGCCGGCATCGACAACGGCCAGGCGCTCACCCTGCGCGGCCAGGGCGAGCCCGGACAGCGCGGGGGCCCGGCCGGCGACCTCTACATCGCCATCACCGTGCGGCCCAGCCGCAAGTTCCGGCGCGACGGCGCGAACCTCTACAGCGAGATGACCATCAGCTTTGCCCAGGCGGCCCTGGGCGACGAGGTCGAGATCGAAACCCTCAAGGGCACGGTCAAGGAGACCATCGCCGAGGGCACGCAGCCCGGCCAGGTCATCCGCGTGCGCGGCGAGGGCGTGCCCAGCCTGCGGAATCCCTCGCAGCGGGGCGACCTGTTCGTGACCCTCAAGGTCGAGGTCCCCAAGCGCCTCAACGAGCGGCAGAGAATGGCCCTGCGCCTCTTCGACGAGGCCATGGGCGGCAAGGCCTCCGGCGCGAGCCGGGGCGACAACTGGAAGAAATCCGTCAAGGAATTCTTCGATAAGTTCAAGGACTAGGCGCAAAAAAACGCCCCTGCATCCCGAGCGTTTCGGATGCAGGGGCGATTTTTTTGCCCTTAGAGGTCGTCGATCTTCATGCGGTCCATCTCCCGGTCCTGCTCCGCCTGCTGGCGCTTCTTCGCGCCGCGGCGGCGGAAATAGCGCACGAGGAAGAACACGCCCAGGCAGACGGCCGCAAAGGCCAGGAGCAGCCCCACAAAGAAGGGGAGAAGGATGAAGAGAGCTCCAGCGTAAGACATCGCGGTCATTCTCCTTTCGCAGTCGGTTTGGGGGTCCGGTTCGGCTCCTCTTTCCGGGCGCCGGCCGCCCCGAGGGCCTTTCGATACTCGGTGATGAGGAGTTTCGCCGTGTCAAAGTCGAGTTTGTCGTTGAGCGCCAGGCGCTTGATGAGCATGACGTATGGGTCGCTCGCCGCGTCCTCGCTCAGGCGGATCTTTTGGATCAGCCGGTCCAGGCGCAGGCGCACCGTCGGGTACGTCACCCCGTACAGCGCCGCCGCCTCCTTGAGCGATCCGGAAACCAGCAGAAAGTTCTTGATGAAGGTCACGTCTTCGTCGTCCAGGTTCGCCATCCATTCGGGTATGATCTCCACGCGCTGCCCTCCCCCGCCTCCCGCGCGCTTCCCGCGCGGGTTTTAATTTAATTCAATTATATCTTTAATTTTATTAAAGTCAATAGGGAAGCGCAAGTTTTGTTTTATTTTTTTTCGCCAGCGCTTCCGGCCATTGCCTGCATGGGGAGCGCGCGCGCCCCGAATACTAGGGGCGAAGGAGAGGGGAAGAAAAATGGCGCAATATGGAATGGAAAAGAGCCCGCCCCTGCGGGGCGAAGTGCGCGTGCAGCGCTCCAAGAACGCGGTTTTGCCGATGATGGCCTGCGCGGTGCTGACGCGGGAAGAGCTGGAACTTACGGATGTGCCGCGGCTGACCGATGTGGACGGCATGGCGGCGCTCCTCAGCGGAATCGGGGTGCAGGTATCCCGCGCGCGGGGCGGGATGCGCCTTTGCGGGGAAAACCTGGACGGCTGCCGCGCGGAGGGAATTTATGCCGAGCGGATGCGCGCCTCGGTGCTGCTGCTGGGGCCGCTGCTGGTGCGGCTCGGCCGGGCGCACCTGAGCTTTCCGGGCGGGTGCGCGATCGGTTCGCGCCCCATCGACCTGCACCTGAAGGGACTGAGCGCCATGGGCGCGCGCTTTGCCCTGCAGGAAGGGTGCGTCGAGGCGCGGACCGACGGGCTGCACGGGGCGGTCATCTATCTGGACGTTCCCTCCGTGGGCGCGACGGAGAACCTGCTGATGGCCGCGACGCTGGCCAAGGGCGTCACCGTCATCGACAACGCGGCCAAGGAGCCGGAGATCGCGGACCTGGCGCGGCTGCTGCGGCGCATGGGCGCGAAGATCTCCGGCATCGGGCAGAGCCGGCTGACCGTGGAGGGCGTCCCGGCGCTGCACGGCGCGCGCTTTACGCCCATGCCCGACCGCATCGAAGCGGGAACGCTCATGCTCTGCGCGGCTGCGACGCGCGGGGACGTGCTGCTGCGCGGCGCGCAGGTGGGCACGCTCGGCGCGGTCATCGCGAAGATGCGCGAGTGCGGCGCGCAGGTGACGGCGGAGAGCGCCGGCCTGCGCGTGCGCGCCGGGCGCCTGCAGGGCGTGGACGTGGAGACCCTGGCCTATCCCGGCTTCCCGACGGATTTGCAGGCGCCCATGATGGCCCTATTGTGCCGCGCGGAGGGGACCTCTATCCTGACGGAGCACATCTTTGAGAACCGGTTTCTGCAGGTGCCGCAGCTCCGGAAGATGGGCGCCTCCATCGCGGTGCGCGGCCGCAGCGCCGTGGTGCGCGGCGTGGAGTCGCTGCACGGCGCGCGCGTCTCGGCGACGGACCTGCGCGCGGGCGCGGCGCTGGTGCTGGCGGGCCTCACGGCCGAGGGACACACCACGGTGACGGAGATCTCCCACATCGAGCGCGGGTACGTGGACCTGGCCGGCGCGCTGCGCGCGCTGGGCGCGCCCATCGTGCGCGTGGAGTGAGGCGCATCAAGGCGGGCTGCGGCGCGTATACATGCACCGAAACGAGGTGAGAGAATGCGCAAGTTCGCTCTTTTGCTCTGCGCGCTGGCCTGCGCGGCGGGCGTCTATCTCCTCCGCGGGGGGACGGAAGGCGCCCCGCCCGCCCCCACACAGGCGGAAAATCCCGCGCCGCGCGCGCAGACCGTGCGCGTGGAGGCGGCGCGCGTGCTCTCCGCCCAGGCGCAGGAGGAGCCCATCGTGCTGACGGTCTGGGACGAGGGGCGCGCCGTCCGCATGGACATGGAGGACTACCTCATTTATGCCGTGGCCGGGGAGATGCCCGCCTCCTACGAGATGGAGGCGCTCAAGGCCCAGGCGGTTGCCGCGCGCTCCTATCTCGCCTGGAAGATGCCGGCCTTTGGCGGCGGAGGGTGCAGCCAGGGCGTGGACACGGACGTGTGCACGGACTCCACCCACTGCATGGCCTACTGGAGCGAGGCGGAGATGCGCGAGCGCTGGGGCGAGGCCTACGCGGAGAACCGCGCCCGCATCGAGGAGGCGGTCCGCGCCACGGCGGGCGAGGTCATGCTCTACAACGGCAGCCCCATCCAGGCGCTCTTCCACTCGGCCAGCGGCGGGCAGACCGAGGACGCGCAGGCGGTCTGGGGCACGGCGTATCCGTATCTGACGTCCGTGGAGAGCGCGGAGGAAGGGGAGAGCGGCAAGGAGGTGCGCATGAAGATCGGGGCGCTCGTCTCCGCGCTCAACGAGGCGTTTCCGGGCGCAAACCTCACGGAGCAGAACGTGCGCAGCGCGTTTTCCGTGCGCAGCCGCACGGACAGCGGCCGCGCGGACGTCGTCCAGGTCGGCGAGGTGACGGCGACCGGGCGCGCGGTGCGCACGGCGCTCGACCTCCGGTCCACGAACTTCACCATCGCCTATGCGGGAGAGGAAGCGGTCCTGACCACCGTGGGCTACGGCCACGGCGTGGGCATGAGCCAGGTGGGCGCCAACGCCATGGCCGCGCAGGGCAGCAGCTATCGGGAGATCCTGCAGCACTACTACACGGGCGTGGCGTTTGCGCCTCTGCGCGCCGGGGACGTATAGCGCGCCGCGCTGCGGGGAACGTTACCTCCAAAGGGGAGGTGACGCTTCTTGCGCGAAGGATGGAAGCGGTTCTGGGACCGGTTTGGCTATTTGTGCGTGCTGAGCGCCTGTCTTGCGATGGTGGCGGTCACGGCGGTCTGGACGCGGCCCATTGCGGAGGAGCCGCGGGCGCCGGAGGTGACGCGGTACGCCGCGCCCACGCCCGCGCCCACGCCGCAGCCGGCCTCCGTGGACGTGACGATCGAGCCCGCGCAGACGCAGGCGCCCTTCGTATTCCCGTGCGCCGGCCAGGTGGGCATGCCCTTTGCCGCGCAGACGCTGGTCTACAGCGAGACGCTGCGCGAATACCGCACGCACGAGGGCGTGGACTTCCTCGGCGAGGAGGGCGACCCCGTGCGCGCGGCGGAGGACGGCACCGTCACCCGCGTCTGGGAGGACCCGCTGATGGGCAACTGCATCGAGATCACGCACCGCGAGGGGTACATCACGCGCTATGCCTCCCTTGCGACGCCCGGCCTCGTGCAGGAGGGGGCGAAGGTCGCCTGCGGCCAGGTCCTGGGCACGATGGGGACGAGCGCCGCGATCGAGTGCGCGGAGGGGCCGCACCTGCACTTTGAGCTCTGGCAGCTGCAGGAGGCGCTGGACCCGATGAAATTTTTGCGCGAAGATGTGGAATAGCCGTTTGCAAATCCCGTTTGTGTGGTATAATGAGGGAAGCAAACGATGAGGAGGTTACACCCCATGAAGAAGGTCTATGTCTGCGATGTCTGCGGCTACGAGTACGATGGCGACGTTCCCTTTGAGCAGCTCCCCGACGACTGGACCTGCCCCCTGTGCGGCGTGGGCAAGGATCAGTTCTCCGTGCGCGAGGAATAAACCGCAGAGCGAGTGGGCGTCCGCTCCCCAGACCTTGGAGGAGCAGGCGCCCATTTTTTTGCGCTTTGGGCGGGCGGAACAAGCCGTTGGAGCGCAAAAGCGAGGCGTTTGACCGCGCGGCTTTGACAGGCGCGCCCCCATGCAGTACAATGGAAGCACGATCGAAACGGAAGGGAGAGACGTATGGTTTCCTTGCAAACGTCCATCGCGCGCCGGTGCGCGCCATGGTTCCCGGGCATCCGGGACACCGCGCTGCTGTCGGTCCTGCAGGGGTACGCGGGCAGCGTGCAGGCGGACGACCCGGAAAACATCCGGCTGATCGTCGCGCGCTGCGGCAACTTCTTCTACTTTGGCGGGGACCCCGCGCACCCGCAGGCCGCGTCCTGCATCCGCGCGGCAGAGGCGGGGAGCTACCTCGTCTCCCTGGAGCCTGCCTGGCGGGCGCGCTTTTACGAGGTCCTGGGCCCGCGCGCCGAGGGAAGGACGCGCTACCGCGTAAGGGGGGAGATGGCTGCGCTGGACCGCGCGCACCTGCGCGCGCTCTGCGCGCTGCCGGAAGGGTTTTCCCTCGCTTGCGCAGAGGAGGCGGACGTGCAGGCCCTGCGGGAAATGGAGTGGTCCGCGCACTTTGTCGAGCAGTTCGCCAGCGCGCGGGACCTGGTGGAGCAGGGCTTTGCGCAGATCGTGCGGCGCGGCGCGGACATCGCCTGCGTGGGCTGCACGTTCACCGTCTACGACGAGGGAATGGAGCTGGGCATCGCCACCCATCCCGCATACCGCGGCTTGGGCCTTGCGACGGCCGCGGCGGCGCGGGCGGCGCTGGAGGCCCTGGACCGCGGCTGGAAGCTCAACTGGGACGCGGCCAATCCCATCAGCCTGCGCCTGGCCTGCAAGATCGGGTTTGAACCGGACGGCGAATACGAAGCCGTCCTGGTAAAATAAGCGAAATTCAGAAAGAGATGGAGAAGGAGGAGTTCGCCATGTGGACGCGTGCGGAACTCAAGCAGAACGCCAAGGACGTTCTGCGCAACAACTACTGGATGGCCTTTGCGGTCTCCCTGGTCTACAGCCTCATCACGGGCATTGTCTCCAGCGGCAGTTCGTTCGTCAACAACTCGGCGACGGGATCTGCATCGAGCACGGGCACGGGCCTGGAGATTTCCCCGGAGGTGCTGGGGACGCTGCTGCTGATCGCCCTGCTCGGATCGCTCATCGGGCTGGTGATCGGCTTTGTGCTCTCGTTCTTTGTCTTTGGGCCGATGCAGGTGGGCATGGTCCGCTACTACATGGAGAGCCGGAACGGAACCTCGAGCTTTGGCCAGCTCTTCTACGGGTTTAAGCGGAACTACATGAACACCGCGACCGCCATGTTCCTGACCAACCTCTTCGTCAGCCTGTGGTCGCTGCTGCTGATCGTGCCCGGCATCATCAAGGGCCTGGCCTGGTCGCAGGTGCCCTACATCCTGGCCGAAAACCCGAACCTGTCCGGCGCGCGCGCCCGCGCGATCTCCGCCCAGATGACGGATGGGCAGAAGTGGGAGATCTTCGTCCTGCAGCTCTCCTTCTTGGGCTGGATTCTGCTGGGGTCGCTGCTGTGCGGCATCGGCCTGTTCTTCGTCGAGCCCTACGTGCAGGCCACCTATGCCGAGCTCTACGCCAAGCTCCGCGACCGCGCGCTGTCCGAGGGCTTCGCCACCCTGGAGGAGCTCCCCGGCGCCCTGCCGCTGGCCTGACGCGATGGCCGCCCCTGCGCAATCCCTGCGCAGGGGCGCTTTTTTGCCCGCGCCGGATTTGTCTTGACAAGACATGTTAGGCGGACGTAAAATCAAAGAGAAGAATTGAAACGAAAAAGAGGAGGAATGCGAGATGCTGACGACTGCACAGCCCATTGTGGAGATCGCCAAGGACACCTACGAGATCGACGAGTTTGACTGCGGGTCCATCTTCGTGCTGGTGGGCAAGGACAAGGCCATGGTCATCGACACGGGCACGGGCATCGGCGACCTGCCGGCCGTCATCCGCAAGATCACGGACAAGCCGATTGTCCTGGTCATCACGCACGCCCACGGCGACCACACCGGCGGCCTGGGCTGGTTCGACGAATACTACATGAACGCCGCGGACGAGGGCAAGTACGACATGGGCGGCGCGGACTTCCGCCGCAACTACGCGCACTCCATCGCGCAGCGCTCGGGCAAGACCTATCCGTATGACCCGGAGACGGACATCCGCCCCTGGCCCGCGGACGCGCACCCCGTGCGCCGCGACCTGGAGGATGGGCAGAGCTTTGACCTGGGCGACCGCGTGGTCACCGCCATGCGCGCGCCGGGCCACACCCCCGGCTCCATGGTGCTGCTCGACCCCAAGACGCGCATCCTGTTCGCGGGCGACGCCTGCAACTGCAACACGCTCTTCGGCTCCCTGCCGGGAGATGCGACCTTTGTCAGCGTGGAGACCGCGGGCAAGGCCCTGAAGGACATCTACGCCCTCAAGGGCAAGCTCTGGGACGTCTGCTTCAACGGACACCACGACTTCCGCCCCTTCGGCAAGCCCCTGGACGACGACGTGATGGGCAACCTGATCGACTGCTGCGACGCGCTCGTCTCCGGCAACTACCAGGCCGAGACCGTGCCCGGCATGTTCCCCGGCATGCCCGAGCGCACCGTCGTCAAGAAGGGCACCGTCATGGTCACCTTCAAGGAGGGCGGCATCCACGAGCCCAAGGCGGAATAAGCGCCAAAACGACAGAAAGCGCGCCGAAGGATTGCCCTTCGGCGCGCCGAATACCGGAAAGCGGGCCTAAGGCCCGCGACCTCGCGGCGTACACGCCGACGCTGCGGATTTCAGAGGAAGGGGGTTCCCCCTTCCTGCATCCCCCCAAGCGATAAGAAGGGGGGACTACAGCCTGACGCGCCGAAGGATTGCCCTTCGGCGCGCTTTTTCGCGCTCAGCGGAGCGTTCCGTCGATGCCGACGATGCGCACCGTCAGCGGGATGCCGCGGTCCGAGGCCGCAAGCGCCCGCTCCACCGCCGCCGCGAGTCCGCCGCAGCAGGGCACCTCCATGCGCAGCACCGTCACGGAGCGGATCTCGTTTTGCAGGAAGACCTGCGCGAGCTTTTCCGCGTAGTCCACGCCGTCCAGCTTCAGGCAGCCGATGAGCGTCACGCGCCCGCGCAGGAAGTCCGCGTGCAGGTTGGCATAGGCGAACGCCGTGCAGTCCGCGGCGATGAGCACGTCCGCGCCCTGCAGGTACGGCGCGCGCAGGGGCAGAAGCTGGATCTGCACGGGCCAGTTGACGAGCTGGCTCTCCATCCGGGCCTCGCCCGCCGGGGCGGAGGCGGGGCGCAGCGTCCGCGCCGCCGCAGAGGGGCAGCCGCCGGCCGGGTGCGCGTGGGCTGCGCCGGCCTTGGCCGCGGCGACCGCCGCCGCGTCATAGGGCGCGGCCTCGCGCTCTTCAAAGGAGATGGCGCCGGCCGGGCACGCGGGCAGACAGTCGCCCAGGCCGTCGCAGTAGTCCTCCCGCAGCAGGCGGGCCTTGCCGTTCACCATGCCGATGGCGCCCTCGTGACAGGCCGCGGCGCAGAGCCCGCAGCCGTTGCACTTCTCCTCGTCGATGACAATGATCTTCCGAATCACGCGTTTCATCCTTTCTCCTTGCGTTTCTGGGACAAGCATACTATACTGAAGGCGAAAAGTCTGTTGGATTTCCAACGAAGGGGGTGAAAAAATGGACTGTGCGCTCTTTGCCGGCATCGGCCAGGCGGAGCGGGAGGAGATGCTGCGCTGCCTGGACGCGCGCCGGGCGAAGATGGTCCGCGGCCAGGCGCTGCTCGAGGCGGGCGGGCCGGTGCGAGAAATCGGCGTGGTCCTCCGGGGCGCGGTGCAGGTGCGCAGCACGGACTTCTTCGGCAACCAGACGATCCTGGCGCAGCTGGGGCCCGGCGACCTCTTTGGCGAGGCCTTCGTCTGCGCGGGGCTTTCCCGCTCGCCCGTGGAGGCGGTCTGCCAGCAGGACGGCGAGGTCCTCCTGCTGGACTACGGCAGGATCCTCGGCGCCTGCCCGCGCGCCTGCGCCGGCCACAGGCGCCTTGTGGAGAACATGGTCGCGGTCCTTGCGCAGAAGAACCTGACCCTCATGCGCAAGACGCGCATCCTCTCCCGGCGCACGACGCGGGAAAAGCTCCTGGCCTACCTCTCCGAGTGCGCGCGGGAGGCCGGCGGCGGACAGTTCGACATCCCCTTTACGCGGCAGGAGCTTGCGGACTACCTGTGCGTGGACCGCAGCGCGATGACGGTGGCGCTCATGGCCCTCAAGCGCGAGGGCCTGGTCGAGCTGGACGGCCGCACCGCGCGCTTACTCGCAAAAAACAGCGAAAGGCGTGATCTTCATGGCATATGACGCATACCTCTACGGCATGATCCTGCGCACCAACAGCTTCCTGCTCAAGGGAGACTACCCCAAGGCCGATACCTACGGGGAAATCCTGAAGAAATACTCCCTGCCGGGCGGCGAAACCGGCACCTGCGCCACGGTCCTGCTCTCCCTGGGGCGCTCGGTCAAGATGGACGGCACCTACATGGGCCGCACGACCATGCCCTTCATCCAGGACTTCTACAAGGACAAGGCCTGCGACCTGACAAGCCTGCACCTGGACGAGAGCTTTGACGGCCTGGAGGACAACGTCCTCGTCGCGGGCAACACGCGCACGCCCCTGGGGCAGTTTCAGGCCTTTTACGCCGACCCCAACCACCGCTGGAACCCGCCCAGGGAGGAGGACATCCGCCAGGCGCAGGTCGCGGCGATCGATCCCTACTTCTTCGAGGATTCCATCCGCGCGGCGGAGATCTGCCGGGACCTGAAGAAGCCCTACGTCACCATCGACTGCGCGTACGACAGCGTGCTGCACCGCTATTCGGCGGTCAACGTCGTCAGCGACGAGTTCTACCGCGACCACTACCCGCAGGAGGCGCGCGACGACGTGCTGCGCAAGTACATGGAGGCCTCCGACGGGTTGACCATCTTCACCCTCGGCGCGCGGGAGATCCGCTTCGGCCGAAAGGGCGGGCAGATTCAGTCCTTTGCGCCCTACAAGGTGGACGTGGTCTCGACCCTGGGCGCGGGGGATACGTTCAAGGCCGGGTGCGTCTACGCGCTCTGGGCGGGTATGGACGACATCTCCACCGTGCGCTTTGCCGCGGCCAGCGCCGCGATTGCCTGCACGCGCTTCCCGCTGCCGCTGAACCCGCCGCAGCTGGCCGAAGTGCTGCTGCTCATGTCCACGAGATAAAGAAAGGGGAGACAAACCCATGCAGGAAACCATTCGCAAGTTCAAGGAAATCCTTGCAAAGCTGAACGCCTATCAGCACGCCCTGGGCGTGCTGCAGTACGACTCGGAGACGGCGATGCCGCGCGCGGGCGCGGCGGGCTATGCCGCGGCCATGGGCGCGCTCTCCGAGGAGGTCTACAAGCTCCAGACCTCGGACGCGTTCAAGGGCGCGGTCCGCGAGCTGCTCAGCCGCAAGGCGGAGCTGGACGAGATCACCCGGCGCGAGGCCGAGGTCCTGGGCGAGGAGATGGCGCGCATGGACTGCGTGCCCGTGCAGGAGTTCGTCGAGTACCAGACGGAGCTGGGCCTGGCCTCCAGCGCCTGGCGGGAGGCCAAGCAGAGGAGCGACTACGCCCTCTTTGCGCCGCACCTGCAAAAGCTCCTGGACAGCACGCGCCGCTTTGCGCGCTACTACGCGCCGGACCGCGATCCGTACGACGTCCTGTTGGACGAGTATGAGAAGGGCATGACCCAGGCGGAGCTGGACCGCTTCTTCGGAACCCTGCGCGAGAACCTGATGCCCCTGGTGCAGCGCGTCGCAGAGTGCGCGGACGCGGTGGACGACCGCTTCCTCTTCGGCCATTTCCCGGCGGCGCAGCAGCGCCGGCTCGCCGGGGCCGTCATGGAGGTCATGGGCCTGGACCGCAGCCGCTGCGCCCTGGGCGAGGTCGAGCACCCCTTCACCACGAACTTCTCCAAGAACGACGTGCGCATCACCACCCATTACCACGAGGAGAGCCTGGCCAGCTCGCTCTACTCCGTCATCCACGAGGGCGGCCATGCGCTCTACGAGCTGCACACGGACGATGCGCTCATCGGCTCGCCCCTGGCCGGCGGCGCGAGCATGGGCATGCACGAGTCGCAGTCCCGCCTCTATGAGAACCTGATCGGCCGCAGCGCGGGCTTTGCGCGCTTCCTGTTCCCGAAGGTGCAGGCGCTCTTCCCGGCGCAGCTCGCCGGCGTGACGGCGCAGGACTTCTACCGCGCGGTCAACCGCAGCGCGCCCTCCCTGATCCGCATCGACGCGGACGAGCTGACCTATCCCTTCCACATCCTGATCCGCTACGAGCTGGAAAAGCGCCTCATCGCGGGCGACCTGCCGCTCCAGGACCTGCCGGCGGAGTGGAACCGCCTCTACAAGGAGGTCCTGGGCGTCGCGGTCCCGGACGATGCGCACGGCGTCCTGCAGGACAGCCACTGGTCCGGCGGAAGCTTTGGCTACTTCCCGAGCTACGCCATCGGCAGCGCCTACGGCGCGCAGATCCTCGAATCCATGAAGAAGGACCTGGACGTGGACGCCCTGACCGAGGCGGGGAACCTTGCGCCCATCACGGCCTGGCTTGCGGAGCGGATCTACCGCTTTGGCAAGGTCAAGACCCCGGGCGAGCTCCTGCGCAGCGCCTGCGGCGCGGACTTTGACCCGCAGTTCTACGTCGACTACCTGACGCGGAAATACACCGCCCTCTACAACCTGTAAAGGGCGCAGGAAAGGGGAAAGACGGATGCAATACGTTTCCATCGCAGACTATGGAGCCAAAGAGGGCGCGCTCTGCACAGAGGCCATCCAGCGCGCCCTGGACGCGGCGAGCGCGGCCGGCGGCGTCGCGGTGATCCCGCGGGGCACCTACCGCACCGGCACGCTGAACCTGCGCGGCGCCTCCCTGTGCATGGAAAAGGGCGCGGTGCTCAAGGGCTCGGCGGACTTTGCGGACTACCCGGAGATCGGGTACGACCACAACGAGATGGGGCAGGTCCGCTCGCTGCTGTACGTCATGGACGAGCAGGACGTGCACATCTACGGCGAAGGGACCATCGACCTGAGCGCCGAGGCCTTCTACGACATGGACAAGCGCACGGTCCCCGAGAGCGAGGTCGAGCTCACGCCCGCGCAGGTCGCGGAATGCACCGCCACGTACGTGAACCGGCCCAACCAGCCCATCTTCTTCCTGCGCTGCCGGCACGTGCGCGTCGAGGGCGTGCGCATCACGGGCGCGCCCTGCTGGACGATGTCCTTTGTCGAGTGCGAGGACGTGCGCGTGCAGGACCTGACCATCGACAACGACCGCCGCATCCCCAACAACGACGGCATGCACTTCTGCTCCTGCAAGGGCGTCATCGTGCGCGGCTGCAACATCTCCGCCGGGGACGACTGCATCGCCATCTCCTGCATCACGAACTGGGACAAGCCCTGCGAGGACGTGGTCATCGCCGACTGCATCCTGCGCTCGAGCTCCAAGGCGATCGTCGTGGGGTACATGCACTCCATCGTGCGCAACGTCAACATCTCCAACTGCGTGATCCTGGACAGCAACCGCAGCCTGTGCATCATGTCCAGCACGGACGGCATCGTGGAAAACGTCACCGCCTCCAACCTCCGGCTGGACACCCGCTGCCGCGCGGGCAACTGGTGGGGCAACGGCGAGGCCGTGTGCATCATGGGCACCTACCACCACCTGGCCAACTACCGCGACCCCGTGCCGCAGCGCGAGGCCCACGCCTGCATCCGCAACGTGCTCCTGCAGAACCTGAACTGCACCACGGAGAACGCCCTGGCCGTCGTGGGCGAAAACGGCAGCGTGGAGAACGTGCACATGGATCACCTGACCGTGCAGCTCAAGGACAGCGAGAACCTCTGCGTCAAGGGCCGGGTCATCGACATCAGCCCCGCGCCCAACACCGCGCGCCTGCCCGAGGAGCCGACCTGGCTCTACCTGCGCGGCGTGCGCAACGTCACGGTCACCAACGCCTTTGTCGCGCCCTTCCACGGCAAGACGCCCATCGCCTACGCCGAGGACGCCGAGGGCGCGCGCTTCTGACGAAAAGAGGAGGAAAACCGCCCATGGACCTGGAGATTCGCGCCCTTGCGCCGGAGCTCGCCCCGGACTACTTCGACTTCTTCGAGAACCGCGCCTTTACGGACGACTCGCCCTACCGCTGCTACTGCCAGATGTTCCAGGCGAGCAAGGCCGAGGCCGAGGCGGCCTATTCGGGACTCGCACCCGAGGAGCTGGGCCGGGCCGCCCGCCGGGAGGCTGAGCGCCAGATCCGGGAGGGGCGGCTGCGCGGGTACCTCGCCTACGCCGGGGGACAGGCCATCGGCTGGTGCAACGCCTGCGACCGCGCCAACCTGCCCGAGGACCCCTGCGTCGGCCCCTGCCGCCACGCGCCGGCGGAGGCGCGGATCAAGGCCGTGCTCTGCTTCGAGATCGCGCCGGAGTGGCGCGGCCGGGGCGTGGCCACGGCGCTGCTCGCCCGCGCAATCGCGGACGCCGCCGCCGAGGGCTATGCCGCGGTCGAGGCCTATCCCCAGATGCGCGAGGCGCGCTACGAGTGGGACTACGCCGGCCCGGTGCGCCTGTACGAGAAGGCCGGCTTCCAGCAGGTCGCGCAGGGGCCGGACGGAGAGCTGGTGCTGCGCAAAGCGCTGTGAGGAAAAAAACGGGAGCCGCTGGCGCCTTGGGGGGGCTGGCCAAGCCCCTTCCCGAGATTCGGCGCGTTGTGCGCGCCGCTTGCCTGGTTTTGAAGCGCGCCGACTTTGCCGACACGCAGAACGGGAGCCGTTCCCCCTCTGCAGGGAGCGGTTCCCGTCCAAGCGGTAGAACCAGGGGCCCAAGCCCCTCCTCCGAACTCCGCAGCGGCGGCGTGCACGCCGCGAGGAAGCGGGCCGAAGGCCCGCTTTCTGACATTCGGCGCGTTGTGCGCGCCGCTGGCCTGGTTTTGAAGCGCGCCGACTTTGCCGGCACGCGAAACAGGAGCCGCTTCCCCCTGCGGGGAAGCGGCTCCTGTCCAAACGGTAGAACCAGGGACCCAAGCCCCTCCTCCGAACTCCGCAGCGGCGGCGTGCACGCCGCGAGAAAGCGGGCCGAAGGCCCGCTTTCTGACATTCGGCGCGTTGTGCGCGCCGCTTGCCTGGTTTTGAAGCGCGCCGACTTTGCCGATACGCGAAACAGGAGCCGCTTCCCCCTGCGGGGAAGCGGCTCCTGTCCAAACGGTAGAACCAGGGGCCCAAGCCCCTCCTCCGAACCCCGCAGCGGCGGCGTGCACGCCGCGAGAAAGCGGGCCGAAGGCCCGCTTCCCAAGATTCGGCGCGTTGTGCGCGCCGCCAGCCCGGGTTCAAAGCGCGTCGACTTTGCCGGCGCACAAAACGGGAGCCGCTTCCCCCTCTGCGGGGGAGCGGCTCCCGTCGTCTCATTCGTCCAGGAAGTCCAGGCGGCCGGCGTACCAGCCGCAGACGCCGTCCTTCTTCACGCGGCGGCCCAGGGAGCAGGGCTCGCGGTCGAGCACGGAGACGACGTCCCCGGGGCGCAGGGGCAGGCGGTAGTCCGTGACGTCCAGGCAGCGGGCGTCCGGTTCGCGGGAAAAGAGCAGGCTGCGCGGGACGTCCATCTCGTAGCCGGTGCGCCTGTGGCGGATGCGCGCGACGTCGCCGGTCTCCGAGAGGATGTCCACGGCGTTGTCAATCCAGCGCAGGTGGAAGGAGCGCGTGCTTGCCGCCTGCGCGTCCCGGACGCGCGCCCGGGGCAGGCCGTCATAGGCGGCAAAGGCGAAGTCCTCGCGGTTTAGGTCCGGCAGGAGCAGCGCGTTGAGCTGGCCGTCCTCGCGCAGCACGTTGCCGCCGTCGATGCTGAGGACGCGCGCCTCCCGGCTGACAAGGGGCGCGTTGCAGGGGAAGTCCTCCCGGTAGAGGGCGACGGGCCAGTGGCCGACCACCACCCACTTGGGGAAGGCGAGCCCCTGGTCCAGGAAGGCGTCCCGCTTGACGCAGGACCGGACGGGGCACGCGGGCAGGGCGGCCTCGTCCGCCGTGGGCAGGCCCGCATGCACGAAGAGGTGATGCGGGGCGGAGAGCACCGTGGGCAGGCCGCGCAGGAAGGCCAGCTCCTCGCGGTAGCGCTCGTTGAGCAGGCGGATGCACGGGCGGACGTCCTCCGCCTCGCCGGGCGCAAGGCCCTGCTCCTCCAGCATCTCCTGCAGGAGGCCGGGAAGCTGGTGCTTCTGCCGCAGGGCGAGGAGGGAGCGGAAGGCGTCCTCCTCGTCCAGCGCCTACAGCACCCCCAGGTCGCAGTTGCCGATCACCCCGGCGACGGGCACGCGGCGGCGCAGGTCCAGCAGGTAGCGCAGCGTCGCGAGGCTCTGCGGCCCCTTTTCCACGATGTCGCCCACGAGCAGCAGGAGGTCCTCCCCGCAGAGGGAGACGGTTTCCAGCAGCCCCTTGAGCAGGGGCAGGTTGCCGTGCACGTCGGAGACGGCGACGACGCGCCGGCCCGGCACGGCCTCCAGGCGCTGAACGGCGGCATTCACGGGCTCATTCCTCCTCCGGCAGGTTCGGGTGGTAGAGCTTGCGGCCCTCCAGCGCGCGCACGCGGTCGGAGAACGCGCCCTTGGGCGTGATGAGCAGGGCCTCGTGCATGGCGAACATGCGCGCATCCATCATGTCCAGCAGGTGGAGCATCTGCGCCTCCGGGAAGAGGGGCGGCTTGGGCGAGCCATACTCCGGGATCTCGTGGTGGGAGAGGATCATGTGCTCCACGAGCAGGAGCACCTCCTGGGAGAGGCCGAGCTGCGCGCCGACCTCGCGCACGTGCGCCACGCCCTGCACGATGTGCCCCAGGAGGTTGCCCTCCTTAGTGTACTCGGAGGCGATGCCCAGCTCCCCGGCGCTCAGCTCGTCGATCTTGCACAGGTCGTGCGCGATGACCCCGCAGAGCAGCAGGCTGCGGTTGAGGTAGGGGTAGATGGGCAGCAGCGCCTGGGCCGCGCGCAGCATGGTGGTCGTGTGGTGCAGCAGGCCGGACCGCTCGGCGTGGTGGAAGCTCACCGCGGCCGGCCAGTAGAGGAGCTGCTCCTTCTTTTCCACGAGCAGGGCCACGGCCAGGCGGGAAAGCTCCGGGTTTCCCAGGGAGCGGGCGCAGGCGACCAATTCGTCGTACATCTCCTGCGGGGCGCGCGGCGCGGTGGGCACCAGATCGCTCCACTCGATCTCCTCCTCACGCGCGGCGCGGATGCGGTCCACGCGCATCTGCAGCTTTCCGTTGAACTCCGTGATGAGCGCCTTGACGCGCACGGGCGCGTTCACCGCTGGAACCGCGGCGTTCTCCTGCCAGTTCCAGCACTTGGCGTTCATCTCGCCCGTGGCGTCCATGACCGTCATGTCCAGGTACAGCCCGCCGTTGGAGGACTTGCGCACGTCCACGGTCTTGACCAGGAGCACGCCGTCGATCGCATCGTCCTTGCGGCGATACGCCAGGTTGATTTTCTGCATGGTTTTTTGTCCTTTCCTATTTCTCAACCGGACGGGAATCGCCCGGGTCGTTTTTCAGCGCCTCCACGAGCGCTTCCAGCGCCTTCCATCCCGCGTCGTCCATCCGCAGCAGCGCGGTAAAAACGCGCTTTTTGAAGTCGGAAGGTTCTGCAAGAAGGATCTTCTCCAGCGCTTCGGAGAGCTCTTCGTCCGGCGAGCACGGAACGAACATCTCGCCCTCGCCCGTGCGGAGCCAGCGCTCGTTGACGCGGAACCGATCGCAAATCTGTTTGATCGCAGCCCCGGACGGCTTGTTGCGCCCGCTTTCATACGTCGCGATCGAGCTGTTCTGCAAGCCGATCTTTTCCCCGAAAGCCTTTTGCGTCAAACCCAGGGCAAGCCGCAATTCCCGCAAGCGTTCGTGCATTCCATCCCCCTCCTGAGTGGATTTCATTATAGCAGGTGGACTTTGGAAAATCAAGAACAACCTTCGGTTTCTCGTTGAGAGACTTTAGAGAATCAAGGACTGTATTTGCATAATCGAGGGAAGTCATATGTGGAGACGGGCAGCCCTGCGCGTGCGGTTTGCCCGAGAATAGGGATGACGCCGCATTCGCGCCGTGCTATACTAGGGGCACGGAGAAAATAGCGGGAGGTGTCCCCTATATGTGGACTTGTAGAAACTGTGGGCAGCAAAATCCGGACGAGGCCAAAACGTGCGCCGCCTGCGGCGAAAAATGCGTGCGGCCGCCCAAGAACGCGCAGCCGGAGCGCAGGGCGGCGAGGACGCCGGCCCACGACGCGCCCTTCATCGCGCGCGCTTTGGATGCAGCCGCCTGGACGATCCTTGTGCTCGGACTGTTGGGGATTTTCATCGGCTTGTTTGCGGCCATCCCTTGGAAGGCCGCAGTGCTGGTCGCAATCGCTGTCACGGCGGGGTTCTGGGCGCTCTTGGCAAAGGGCGTCGCCCAGATGGTGCGGGACGTACACGCGATCCGCGCCCGCATGGAAAAATAGGCTGGGAACCCGCGCAGGAGAGGGCGTCAAGCGGCGCTCTCTCCTGCGCGTTCCTGCACTTGCGCAATCGATCCAGGCTGTGCTATACTTTTTTTCATCGAGAGATTTTTTAGAGGGCCGCCGGATAGGGACGGCCGAGGATCGTTCAGTTTCCCACAAGAATGTGGCGAAGGACAAAGAGGAGCGCGAGATTTATGAAGTACATACTCGTCATTGGGGACGGCATGGCGGACTTTCCTGTGGAGGCGCTGGGGGGCCGCACCCCCCTGGAGGCGGCGCAGAAGCCGACGATCGACGGCCTGGCGCGCCGCGGGATCGTTTCGGAGGTCAAGACCGTGCCCGACGGCGTGCCCGCCGGCAGCGACACGGCCATTCTCTCCATCTTCGGCTACGACCCGCGCAAGGTCTACACGGGCCGCTCGCCCCTGGAGGCGGCGGGCTCCGGCGTCAAGATGCAGCCGGGCAACGTCTCCTTCCGCTGCAACCTGGCCGCGGTGAGCGAAAAGCCCGGCGCGTATGAGGAACAGGACATGCTCTCCCACAGCGGCGGCGCCATCGACGGCCAGGACGCCATGGCCCTCATGCACGGCCTGCTCGCGGACCCGTCCTTTGCCGCGCTGCTGGAAAAATACGGCATGACCTTCACCGTCAACCCCTCCTACCGGCACATCGCCGTGCTGCGCAGCGGCAGCGCGAACCTTTCCACCACGCCGCCGCACGACATCCTCGGCCGCGCCATCCGGGAGTATCTGCCCGTGGGCGAGGGCGCGGACATGCTGCGGGAGATCATGGCTGCCTCCTATGCGGTGCTCAAGGCGCACCCGATCAACGCGCAGCGCCGCGCCGAGGGAAAGCTGCCGGCCAACTCCCTGTGGTTCTGGGGCCAGGGCAGCGCGGTGGAGCTGTCGCCCTTTGCGGAAAAGTACGGGCACACGGGCGACGTCATCACCGCGGTGCCGCTGGTTGCGGGCATCGCGGAGCTGGCGGGACTCAGGCACACGCCGGTCGAGGGCGCCACGGGCGAGATCGACACCAACTACGCCGGCAAGGTCGCCGCGGCGCTGCGCGCCCTGGAGACGGACGACTTTGCCGCCCTGCACGTCGAGGCCCCGGACGAGTGCGGCCACGCGGGCGACGCGAAGGAGAAGGTGCGCGCCATCGAGCTTCTGGACAGCGAGGTCTTCGTCCCGCTGTGCAAGGGCCTTGCCGCCCTGGGCGACTATCGCCTGCTCTTCCTCTCCGACCACTATACGCCCATTTCCACCCGCACGCACGACGGCACGCCCGTGCCCTACCTGCTCTACGACAGCCGCGTGGACACCGGAAACGGCCAGCCCTACAGCGAGGCGGGCGCGGCGGCCTCCGGCGCGCGCATGGAGGAGGGAACGGACCTGATGCCCCTGCTGTTCGCGCGCTGAGCGCGCCCGCGGGAGGAGGGAGTGCAATTGGATACCCTGTACCTGACGGATTTGGACGGCACGCTGCTGGGCGCGGACAGCCGGCTCTCGGAACGGAGCGCGCGCGCCCTGCGCCGGTTCTACGACGAGGGGATCGCCGTGACGGTGGCGACCGGCCGGTCCTGGACCGCGCTGGACGTGCTGGCGGGCGCGCCCCTGCGCGCGCCGATGGTGCTGCTGGGCGGCGCGCGCGTCTTTGACGCGTCGCGCGGGACCATCCTGCGCGAGCACGTTTTGCCGCGCGACTGCCTCTGCGCGGCGCTGGAGATCCTGCGCGGCGCGGGGCTCTGCCCGCTGCTGTACACGCAGGACGCGCGCGACGAGCAGCGCATCTACTACGAGCGCGGGGCGGACGCGGCGGTCCACGCCTACGTCGCGGGCCTGCGCGTCCGCGGGGACGACCGCCTGCGCGAGGTCCTGCGCCTGGAGGAGCGGCTGGAGGAAAAGGCCTTCTACCTCACCGCGCGCGGGGAGCGCGCAGCGCTGGAACCCCTCCTGCCCCGGATTCAGCGCCTGGGCGCGCACGCCTACCTCTTCTACGGCGCGCGCACAGAGGACTGCTTTGTGGAGATCACGCCCGTGTCCAAGCGCGCGGGCGTGGAGGAGCTGCGCGCGCTCACGGGCGCGCGGCGCATCGTCGCCTTTGGGGACAACGGGAACGACGAGGGGCTCTTTGCGGGCGCGGACCTGCGCGTCGCCGTGCGCAACGCCACGCCCGGGATCCTCGCCCTGGCCGACCGCGTCATCGGCGAGAACACGCAGGACGCCGTGGTGCGCTGCATCGCCGAAATGGAGGGCCTGGACCCGGAGCGCCTTTGAGGCCGGGACCGTGCCGGGCGCGCCGCCGGAGAAATTTTTCTTCGGCGGCGCGCCCATTTTTTGCGTAACCTTTGCCCGCCCTGCGCGCGTCCATATAAGCGAGACCGGTCCGATTTTCAGAGAAAGGGGGTTCGCGGCGAGATGGCGGAACCGATTCTGGACAGGGAGCGCTTCGTCGCCCAGGTGACGGAGCTGCAGGAAACCCTCTACCGCACGGCGCGCAGCATCCTGCGCAATGAGCAGGATGCGCAGGACGCGGTGCAGGAGGCCGTCACCCAGGCCTTCGCCCGCCTGCACACGCTGCGGGACCCCGCAAAGTTCAAGCCTTGGCTGCTCCGCATCCTGGTCAATACCTGCTACGACGCGTGCAGGCGGCGCAGGAGCACGGTGTACCTGGAGGCCGTCGAGGAGACGCTCGCCGCCCCGCAGAGCGACTGCGAGGAGCGCATGAGCCTGTGGAGCGCGGTGATGCGCCTGCCCGAGGAGCAAAAGGCCGTGGTCACGCTGTTCTACTACGAGGACCTGCCCATCCGCGCCATCAGCGAGGTCCTGGGCGTCACGCAGGGAACGGTCAAGACGCGGCTCTCCCGGGCCCGGGGGCGCCTGAGGCAGATGCTCGACCAATAGGGAGGAGTAGAAGATGGATCAATGGGATCAGGAACTCAGGGAGCGGGCGCGCAGCGAGCCGTTTCCCTTGCCCAAAGGCTATGCCCAGCGGCTGCGGGCCACGCTGGCGAACCTGCCCGAAGGGGGAGAGCGCCGGCGCAGGCCCCGCTTCCGGGCGGCGGCCCTTGCCGCGGCCGCGGCGCTGGCGGTCTTCCTCGTGCTGCCCAACGTCTCGCCGACCGTGGCCTACGCCATGGAGGACGTGCCGGTCCTGGGCGCAATCGTCCGGGTCATCACCCTGCGCAATTACGACCAGGAGGACGAAACGCGCAGCCTGCACGTGCAGATCCCGGAGCTGCAGGGCGCCGGGGAAGCGGGCGAGGCGATCAACGAGGAGGTCAGCGCCTACGTGGACGCGCTCCTTGCGGCGTTCGAGACGGGCTGCGAGGCGGGCGGCGTCCGCGCCCTGGACGTGCGGTACGCGGTGGTCACGGATGCGCAGGATTGGTTCACCCTGCGCGTGGACGCGACGCTTGCCGCGGGCAGCAGCGAGGAAATCTCCCGCTTCTACCACATCGACAAGCGGAGCGGCGCGCGCGTGCAGCTCTCCGACCTGTTCCCGGAGGGCGCGGACTACGTGGCCGCCCTCTCGGACGAGGTGCGCAGCCAGATGACGGCGCGCGCGGAGGCGGGCGAGGACTTCTTCCCCGAGGCGTTTGACGCGATCGACGCGAACCAGAACTTCTACTGGGGGGCGGACGGTGCGCTGGTTCTGGTCTTTGACGAGTACACCATCGCGCCCGGCTCCATGGGGATGCCGGAGTTCTCCATTCCCGCCTCCATGGTGGAGGCCCTGCAAAACGGCTGACGCCGGGCAAAGCCCCGCGGCGCCGGACGGCCGATTTCCCCCGGCCGCCCGGCGCCGTTTTTGCGCAGGGGCAGGAAAATGCGCGCAAAAGGGAGAATACAACTTTCCAGACAAAAACCGCGGGGAGGAGGAGGCGCGCATGATCGTGCTCCTGACCGGCGCGTCGCACACCGGAAAGACCAAGCTCGCCCAGCGCCTGCTCGAGCGCAAGGGCTGGCCCTATCTCAGCCTGGACCACCTGAAGATGGGCCTGATCCGCAGCGGGCAGACGCCGCTGACGCCCCTGAGCGGGGACGCGGTGCTCACGGCGCTCCTGTGGCCCATCGCGCGGGAGATCGCGCGCACCTGCGCGGAGAACGGGCAGAACCTCGTCCTGGAGGGGTGCTACATCCCGGCGGACTGGCGGGCGGGGCTCGACGCGGCGACCTGCGCGCAGGTGCGCGCCGTGTGCCTCGCGCTTTCGGAGGGATTCCTCCGCGCGCAGTTCGCGCAGGTCTGCGCCCACGCCAGCGACGTCGAGCGCCGGGCGGGCGAAACCCTGACGCTGGACTGGCTCCTTGCGCAGAACGCCGCCTTTGCGCCCTACGATGCGGCGCACGGCTGGACGCGCCTTTGCATCGAAGCGGACTACGAGCGGGAAATGCAGGTTTTTTGGGAGGGAAGCGAGTGGAAGACGACATTTTGATCCTCGGCGGCGGCGCGGCGGGCCTCATGGCCGCCATCGCCGCAAAGCGCGCCGCGCCCGGGGCGCGCGTGACCATCCTGGAGGCGGGGGACCGCGTGGGCAAGAAGATCCTGAGCACGGGCAACGGCCGCTGCAACCTGACGAACCTGCGCGCCCGCGCCGGGGACTACGCGCCCGCGCCGGTGGGGGCGGTGCTCGGGCAGTTCCCGCCCGAGCGGGTGCTCGCGGCGTTTGCGCAGATGGGCCTGTGCTTCCGCGAGGAGGAGGACGGGCGCGTCTACCCCGCATCGGACGCGGCCTCCTCCGTGCTCGACGCCCTGCGGCTCACCTGCGCGCACCTGGGCGTGCGGGAGCGCACGGGCTTTTTGGCCGTGCGCGCGCGCCGCGGCCGGGAGGGCTTCACCCTGGAGGCGGAGGGCGGGGCGCGCGCGCAGGGCGCGCGCCTGCTGCTCGCCACGGGCGGCAAGGCCGGCAGCCGCGTCTCGGGCTACGACGTCGCCGGGCAGCTCGGCCACAGCGTCACGCGCCTGCTGCCGGGCCTTGCGCCGCTCAAGACGGACGGCGCGGGGCTCAAGGGGCTCAACGGCGTGCGCTGCCGCTGCGCCGCGTCCCTGGTGCAGGGCGGGCGCACGCTCCTGCGCGAGGAGGGCGAGGTGCTCTTTAAGGACTATGGGCTCTCGGGCATCGCGGTCTTTCAGCTCTCCCGCGCGCTCGCGCGGGCCGCGGGCCCCTGCGAGGCGGCGCTCGACCTGCTGCCGGACAAGACGCCCGCCCAGGCCGGGGAATGGCTCCGCGCCCGGGCCAAGCTCCTCGCCTGGCGGGAGGCGGACGCCTTCCTGCTCGGCATGATGCACAAGAACCTGGCCGCCAACCTCCTGCGCGCCTGTGGCATCGGCGCGGTGCGCGTGGAGGCCATCCCGCAGGACGCGCTGGACCGCCTGGCGCAGCGGATGAAGGACTGGCGCCACCGCGTGACCGGCACGCAGGGCTTCCCAAATGCGCAGGTCACGGTGGGCGGCGTGCCGCTTGCGGAGACGGAGGCCCTCGCCTCCAAGCGCTGCCCGGGCCTGTACCTCGCCGGCGAGGTGCTGGACGTGGACGGTCCCTGCGGCGGCTACAATCTGCAGTGGGCCTGGGCCTCCGGCGCATGCGCGGGCGCGGCGGCGGCGCGGTCCCTGGCCGGAAAGGGGGCGGGCGCTTGATCCGAATCCAAAACCTGAAACTCGGCCTGGACGAGGGGCTGGAGGCCCTGCGCGCGCAGGCGGCGCGCGCGCTGCGCGTGGAGCCCGGCCGCATCCGGGAGCTGAAGCTCGTCAAGAAATCCGTGGACGCGCGCGAAAAGCAGAACCTGCACTACGTCTGCGCCGTGCAGGTCGCCGTGGAGGGGAACGAGGACGAGATCCTCCGCCGCGCAAAGAACCGCAACGCCGCCCGCGCCGAGGCCCAGGCGGCTTCCGAG